>ERZ826613.1755-NODE-1755-length-23896-cov-3.533157_pt1 | contig 23896 bp, 16 predicted proteins | sample MGYA00519925_ERZ826613 | MGnify/ENA primary metagenome ERZ826613 (study PRJEB31778, sample SAMEA3449236) | human gut metagenome | biome: human gut; feature: human-associated habitat; material: faeces | place: United Kingdom | collected 2010/2012 ... | reverse complement strand
TGGTTCCCGCGCAGTTGGCGAAGCTATCGTTGAAGCAACCAAGAACGGCGCTTTCTCATTAGTGGGTGGTGGCGATTCAGTTGCTTGTGTTAACAAGTTCGGTCTGGCAAACGGCGTTTCTTACGTGTCTACAGGTGGTGGCGCCCTGCTGGAAGCCATCGAAGGTAAAGTTCTTCCGGGTATTGCAGCTGTTAAGGGCGAAGCATACAAATAAGAATAATCCTTATTCATAATAAAAGGCCACTTCTTTCGAGGAGTGGCCTTTTTCATTGCTTTTTATCAAATATGACGCATTGAATTGCATGAATTGTCAATTGTCAATTGTCAATTATCAATTCAATTTTGTACCTTTGCACGTCATATTTGGAATCAATAGAAAAAAACATAAGAATTATAAGGAAATGGCAAAAGAGCTGAAAGAACTGACTCCGAGAAGTGTGAACTACTCGCAGTGGTACCAGGATCTGGTAATCAAAGCGGATCTGGCAGAGAATTCTGCAGTACGCGGCTGTATGGATGACACAGACATTCTTTGGGATGTAACGGAAGATGCCGTGAAAGACGATGCAGCACTGTTATATGGAACACACTTTGCGGTGTGGGCACCGAATGCAATGCGTGTCAGTGTTGTTGGGGATTTTAACGGCTGGGATGGCAGAAGACATCCTATGATGCGTCAGGGAGATTCCGGTGTATTTTCGCTTTTTATTCCGGGGATCGGACCGGGTGAATTATATAAATATGAGATTAAATCAGCACCGCAGAAAGTGACGATGAAGACAGATCCATATGGGTTTGCCTGTGAAAAGAGGCCGGCTAATGCCAGCATTGTGACGAATCTGCAGGAGTACCGCTGGAACGATGATAAATGGCTTGCAAAGCGTTCTAAAAGGGATTACACCAAGGAGCCTATGAATATCTATGAAGTTCATTTGGGATCTTGGAAAAGGCAGCAGGGAACTGAAGATGGATTTGTCAATTACCGGGAGCTGGCACGACAGCTTGTGCAGTATGTTCAGGAAATGGGATATACGCATGTGGAGTTACTGCCGGTCATGGAGCATCCATTAGACGAGTCTTGGGGTTATCAGGTGACTTCGTATTATGCACCGACTTCCAGACATGGTTCGCCGCAGGATTTTATGTATTTTATGGATACGATGCATCAGGCCGGGATCGGTGTTATTTTGGACTGGGTACCGGCACATTTTCCAAAAGACGAGAATGGATTAGCGAAGTTTGATGGAACTTGTCTGTATGAGCATGCGGATCCGAGACAGGGAGAGCATCCACATTGGGGGACATTGATCTACAATTATGGAAGACCGGAAGTTGCTAATTTCCTGACGGCCAATGCATTGTTTTGGATCGAGCAGTATCATGCAGATGGAATCCGTATGGACGCTGTAGCATCAATGTTGTATCTGGACTATGGCAAACAGGACGGGGAATGGGTTGCTAATATGTACGGCGGCAATGAGAATCTTGAGGCAATAGCCTTTTTGAGGGATTTAAGCGATGTGATGCATGAGAGAAACAAAGGTGCATTACTGATCGCAGAGGAATCGACGGCATGGCCGAAAGTGACAGAGCCTTCGACAGTTGACGGTTTAGGGTTTGATCTGAAATGGAATATGGGCTGGATGAATGATTTTACAACGTATATGCAGACGGACCCGCTGTTTCGCAAGGGCCGACACGGCATGCTTACGTTTAGTATGATCTATGCATACAGTGAAAAGTTTGTGCTTGTATTCTCACACGATGAAGTGGTGCATCTGAAAGGCTCTATGTTTGCAAAAATGCCTGGTGAGCCGGAAGAAAAATATGCGAATCTTCGCGTAGCGTACGGGTTTATGATGGCACATCCCGGCAAGAAGCTGCTCTTTATGGGGCAGGAGTTTGCACAGGAGACCGAATGGAATGAGAAGCAGGAATTGCCTTGGGAGCAGGCAGAGGAGCCGGATCACAGGGAATTGCAGCAATATGTAAAGGCATTGAATACGTTTTATCAAGAGCATCCGGCTTGGTACGAGACGGATTTTGATGCAGAGGGTTTTGAATGGCTTAGCAGTATGGATGCCGATCACAGTATTATTACCTTTATGAGGTATGATGCGAAGAAAGAGGAGCGGCTTCTGGTGGTGTGTAATTTCACTCCGGTTACGTATGAGAATTTTAAGATTGGAGTGCCTGTTGCCGGAAAATATAAGGAAATTTTTAATAGCGATCAAATTTCCTTTGGTGGAACAGGTTGCATTAACGCAAGGCAAAAGAGTGCGAAGAAGATACCTTGGGATGGGAGGGAGTATTCGCTGACGATTTCCGTGCCGGCGTTAGGAATGAGCGTATATCGCTGTGTGCCGACCGACACGATGACAGCGACCGTTCCGTCGAAACGTGGAAGCGCTAGAACAGGAAAAACAGTAAAAAAGAGGAAATAAATGATGTTGTATGATAAAATGGGAATAGGCATGATGGAACTGCAAAATGCAATGCTTGCAGTGCAGGATAATACAACCGTCAAAGAGCTGACCAAGGTAATGGGGGATGACTCTGTTTCCAATGAAAAAAAGACCAGCTTTTTATTACAGTATTTATTAGATCAGCGAGAGCCGCTGCTTCGCTTCGGTCAGACGTTGCTGATCGCTTTGATCGTGTTTGTGATCGGTCGTAAAATGGTGAAGCTGTTACTTCGTTTTACGGATCGCTGGATGGAGCGGCGCAATGTAGAGGTTAGTGTCCGCAAGTTTGTGATGTCATTAGCCGGCGTTATCTATAATGTGCTATTGATCTTTGTGGTTGCAGGTATTCTTGGCGTAGGAACCAGTTCTATTGTGGCTATGGTCGGATCGGCAGGATTGGCGATCGGCCTTGCTCTGCAGGGCAGTTTGGCCAATTTGGCGGGTGGGGTTTTGATCTTACTCCTCAAGCCGTTTCAGGTTGGAGATTATATTATTACGCCACAATCGGAAGGAACCGTACAGAGTATTGATATTTTTTACACACGATTGACGACAACGGATAATCGGGTGATCGTGATACCGAATGGAACGATTTCTAATTCGGATATTACCAACACCACGAAGCAGGATAGGCGTTTGCTCGTTTTGGAGTTCTCTGTCAGTTATGATGCAGATGTTGCATTGATCCGAGATATTTTACTCAAAGAGATGAAACACAGGAGTGACATTTTGGTGAAAGAGCCAATGAGAGTTGTTGTGACCAGATTAAGCCCTGTGAAACTGCGTATGAATGCAAAATGCTGGGTGGAAACATCAAAATATTGGGATGTTTATTATGATATGTTGGAGAGGATCAAAACATTGTTACAGGAACAAAACATCTCCATAGGATAAGAAATTAGCAGAAATAAGAGGTGACGATAATGATCAAGTTTTATCGAACAGATGACCGTAAAATTCATGAGGAGGGTGGAATTGTTCCGGGAGGCTGGATTGATATGGTCAATCCAACAGTAGCAGAGGGTGAGTTGATTGCCAAAAGACTGCAAATTGATATTCAAGATCTGTTGGCTGCTTTGGATGAGGAAGAAAGTTCTCGTGTGGAATTGGAGGATGGATATACGTTAATTCTGGTGGATATTCCAACAATTGAGATTCGTCATGATAAAGAAGCATATACGACAATCCCACTGGGTATTATCTTGACGCAGGATATTATCATCACCATTTGTACAGAGGAAACTCCGGTGCTGCAAGCGTTTGTCAATGGTCGCGTGAAAGAATTCAGTACCAAGAAGAAAATGCGTTTTGTGTATCAGATCCTGTTCCGTGTGGCTGCGTTATATCAGAATGACCTTCGTGTCATTGATAAGAAACGAACCGAGATTGAGGAACGCATTGATGATGATACCGAAGACGTAGATCTGATCGATCTGCATGCATTAGAATCAACATTGGTTTACTTTGCGACATCTTTGCGTGCAAATGGTGTTGTCTTAGATCGCTTGACACGTTATAAGCGATTGGAACAGTATCCGGATGACACGGATCTGTTAGATGATGTCATTGTCGAGAACCGGCAGGCGATCGAAATGACAACGATCTATAGAGATATTATCAACGGAACGCGTGAGCTGATGTCCTCTGTGCTTGATAATCGTTTGAATAATGTCATGAAAATACTGACGATTGTAACACTGGTTATGGGTATTCCGACTCTGATCTCAGGAATTTATGGTATGAATGTTTCCAGTAAGTGGATGCCGTTAGCAGATACGCCGCATGGTTTTTCCATTATCTGTCTGCTCATCGTGTTTATTTGTATGATTGCAATGTTCTTATTAAAGAAAAAGAAAATGTTTTAGCCGGTTAGGCTTACATGACAGTAATGTATCAGGCTACGTTACGAGCATTTTCCTATCAATTAATAAAAGGTATGCTCTGTAGAAAAGAGCATACCTTTTTACGTTCTGGAATAGGAAATTGCTGTTGTGTAGCGTGACATCGCCAAGAATTGCCACCCTGTACAATTTATTCTTCAGCGAGATAAGCTTCATATTTGGCGATCACTTCTTTCATAGCCTGTGGTCCCGGAGCACCGATCGTATTACGCTTAGCAACACAGGTTTCCATGCTGATCGCATCATAAATATCTTCTTCGAATACCGGGCTGATCGCCTTATACTCTTCCAAAGACATCTGACCCAGTGAAATATTCTTGTCAATGCAGTACAAAACGAGCTGTCCGACAATGCCGTGTGCATCGCGGAATGGAACACCATGATTTACCAAATAATCCGCTGCGTCAGTCGCATTTGTAAATCCACCCTCAGCGCTTGCACGCATACGGTCTTTGCGGAAGGTGATCGTGTCTAGCATACCGTTAAATAATACGATACATCCTTTCGTGGTATCAATGGCATCAAAGACAAATTCCTTATCTTCCTGCATATCTTTGTTGTAGGCCAAAGACAGTCCCTTCATCGTAGTCAACAGAGAGATAAGAGAACCGTATACACGACCTGTCTTACCGCGGACAAGCTCTGCAATGTCCGGATTCTTCTTCTGTGGCATGATACTGCTTCCGGTAGAATAGGAGTCATCAATATCAATGAACTGATATTCGTTCGTGTTCCAAATGATGATCTCTTCGCAGAAACGGCTCAAATGCATCATAATGATGGACATTGCTGCACTAAATTCGATCAGATAATCACGGTCAGATACAGAATCCATACTGTTTAACGTTGGACCGGTAAATCCAAGCAATTCTGCGGTGCGTTCACGATTGAGCGGATAGGTTGTTCCGGCAAGTGCACCGGAGCCGAGAGGGCAGTAATTCATGCGCTTATAAATATCCTGCAGACGGGAACGGTCACGGTAGAACATTTCGAAATAAGCACCCATATGATGTGCTAAGGTGATCGGCTGTGCTTTCTGTAAATGAGTAAAGCCCGGCATGATCGTAGCAATATTTTCCTTCATGATCTTTAACAGGCTTTGCAATAAACCGAACAACAGGTGCTCCATTTCCTTGATCTCTTTGCGGGTATATAATTTCATATCCAAAGCAACCTGATCGTTACGGCTGCGTCCGGTGTGCAGGCGTTTGCCGGCATCGCCAATGCGCTCGATCAAATGTGCCTCCACAAAACTATGAATATCTTCGTGCTCTTCGGTAAAAACAAGTTTGCCATCACGAATATCATCGCGGATCGACTGCAGACCTCCAATGATCGCCTCTTTGTCTTCGTTGGTCAAAATTCCCTGCTCAGCTAACATTGTGACGTGTGCAATGCTGCCTTCAATATCTTCCTCATAAAACTTCTGGTCAAAAGAAAGAGAAGCATTAAAGTTATGTACTAATTGATTGGTTTCTTTCGTGAAGCGTCCGCCCCAAAGTTTCATAGTGGTAATCCTCCATTTTATGTAGTAAATTATGCTTTACGGTGAAATGTGCTTTACATAGTTAAATCTGCAGAAACAATGGAAGAAAAACATTCTGCCATCCGGTTACTGCAGATTTAACGGTAATTTTTACGCTTAGTTGTTAAAATTAGTCCTCTGCTTCTGGTGTTGTATCTGAGAACTCAATAAAGTCATCATCAAAATTGTCACCAAAATCATCCGCATCAAAGTCATCCAGATAATCGCGTTCCAGATGGCGGAAAACAGCATAAGCAATAGCTGCAACTGCTGCAACTGCGCCTATGATAGCGAGTGCAATGATGATGCCGTTTTTGTTTTTCTCCTCTAACTCTTTCTTGTGGAGAAGTTCGTTAATCTTTGCTGTATTCATTAATTCTTCGAGCTTATTTGACATAGCGCCACATCCTTTCCCTGATTGGTCAATTGTTATACGAATAGTATAACACATCACACGTGCAATATCTATATTTTTTTAAGTTTCGCAAAGGAAGCCATCATGCGCCTGGTTGAGCCATTATCGAAGTCGACAGTCACTTCGTGATCCCCATTTTTTTCCTTGAGAGCAATTACGGTTCCCTCACCAAATTTTTTGTGTTTGATGCGGTCACCCTCACCGTAGGACAGTGTGCCGGATGTGGTCTTGACGCTATTTCCTTTGTCAAATATCGAGCTGTCCCGCAGAGAGGATCCTTTGGAACGATAAATATCTCCAGCCTGGGAAGAGCTTCCGATCCCTTTGCGGATCAATGGATTCCCGGCAAACAGGTCAGCTCCGGAACTACGTCTGACTGCCTGTTTGGCACTTCGTTCTGCCATAGGATCCCAAGTAGATGACGCATTTGTGCGTACATTTGGAAGTTCGTTCATGCGAACCTGATGATACGACTGCCTGCGGCTTTCAGTAAAGGAATTGCCGCTAAAAGGAGAGGAAGCAGTTCGGGAACTATCCTGAAAAGCATCTCCATTTTGCTTGAGCAGATACCGTGGGATCTCATTCAGGAATGAAGATGGACGGTTGTATTGCTGCTCACCATTGCGAAAACGGCTTCTTGCACAGCTTAGCGATAATTTCTGTTTGGCACGGGTAATACCGACATAACATAAGCGGCGTTCTTCCTCCATTTCCTCCGGGTCATCGCCCATGACAGCAGCATATCCCGGGAAAATACCGTCTTCCATGCCGACCAGATATACATAAGGAAATTCCAATCCTTTCGCGCTATGTAATGTCATAAGTAATACCATGTTGTTGTCATCGTCTACCGTGTCAATATCTGCAACAAGAGCAACTTCCTCCAAAAATCCGCTGAGCGTTGGCTCCTCTTCACAGTTTTCCTCATAAGTGACCACTTTATTAATGAACTCTTCGATATTTTCAATACGTCCGTTGGCTTCCTCGGTATCCTCTTCCTCCAGCAGGCGGACATAACCGGTTTCTTCAATGATCTCACGGATCAGATCTTCCAAGCTATACTCGGGAGATGCTAAATGCCGCTTGAACGATTCGATCAGACTGACAAAACTGCCCAGCTTGCCGGCACTGCGTTTGATGCCGTCAATGTATTCGTAGTTTTGCAAAGCACCGTAAAAACTGGTCTCGTGCGTGAGTGCATAGTCGGCTACCCGGTCGATCGTTGTAAGACCAATGCCGCGCTTCGGCACATTGATGATTCGTTTTACGGAAATATCATCTAAACCGTTTTCCACCGTGCGCAAATATGCCAACAGATCCTTGATCTCACGGCGTTGGTAGAAGTTTACCGCACCGACAATACGATATGGGATATTGGCCGTCACCAGTTTTTCCTCCAATACACGAGACTGTGCATTCGTACGATACAAAATGGCAAAGTCCTTGTAGTCTGCTTCGCCGGTCTGTACAGCGTAAGAGATACCGTCGGTAACAGCCTCCGCTTCTTCGTATTCATTACCATATTGTGCAAAATAGATCGGATCACCTTTTTCCTGGTCTGTCCAAAGCGCTTTATCCTTACGCATGGAGTTATGACTGATCACAGCGTTTGCCGCATCCAAAATATTTTGGGTGCTTCGATAGTTTTTCTCCAGCTTGATCACTTTAGCGTCAGGATATTCGGTCTCAAAGTTCAGGATATTATATATATTGGCACCACGGAATTTGTAGATAGACTGGTCATCGTCACCGACAACGCACAGATTCTGCTCGCGTCTGCCATCTTCTCCGGTAGAGTCAGCCAACAGGCGTACAAGCTCAAATTGAGCTGTGTTAGTATCCTGATACTCATCGACCATAATATAGCGGAAACGGTTTTGGTAATAGTCCAGGATTTCCGGGTTATCCTGCAATAGCTGAATAGTCTTCACGATGAGATCATCGAAATCCAATGCATTTGAGTCGCGAAGACGTTTTTCGTATTCCCGATAAGCTCTGGCATATATTTCTTTGAGATAGTCACCGGCAGCACGGCGTTCATATTCTTCCGGAGTGATCATCTCATCTTTGGCAGATGAGATAGCACCGAGTACACTACGTTCTTTGAACTTTTTGGGGTCTAACTGCAGATATTTCAAAATATCCCGCATTAATGTCCGTTGGTCGTCTGCGTCATAGATCGTGAAACTTCTCGAATAACCGAGAGCTTCAATATGGCGGCGCAGTATGCGCACACATGCGGAGTGGAAGGTGCTGACCCATATGTATTCTGCACCGGAAGTAACAATATTATCAACTCGCTCACGCATTTCTCCGGCAGCTTTATTGGTAAAGGTAATGGCAAGGATGTTCCAAGGGTTGACGCCATATTCCTCGATCAAATAGGCGATACGGTGTGTCAATACACGGGTTTTGCCGGACCCTGCACCTGCTAAGATCAGAAGTGGTCCCTTAAAATGTTTAACTGCTTGCTCCTGCTCAGGATTTAATCCTTCTAATACGTTCATTCGTCACCAAGCCTTTCTTTAGAATCGAATATGATCGCGGTAATTCTTTGCCGCTTCAAAAAAATGCATTAGTCCATCTTTGTCGCCGTCAGCGATCTGTTGTTTGGCAGCGGTCAAAATTTCTATATATTTGTCTAAAAAATTACATATTTTGTCGGAGTTGGTCAGACAGATATTCTGCCACATTTCCGGAGAAGAGGAAGAGATTCGCGTCGTTGTGTGAAATCCTCCTGCCGCCAGTGTGCCGTAGGTACCGTCTTCATCAAGGGCAGCAACCGCATTGACCAGTGCCGCAGATATTACATGTGGACCGTGGCTGATACCGGCTACTACGGCATCGTGATAATCCGGGTCGAGCAAAATACAGTGTGATCCGATGTCGTGAATGAATTGTTCCATCCATGCAACATATTCCGGTCTGCTCTCTGCAAACGGCGTTAAAATATAGTATTTATCACGGAAAAATGCAGATTCAGAATGTTCATAACCGGTCTTTTCAGAGCCGGTCATTGGGTGCCCGCCTACAAACTGCTCACAGAGACCATGTTCTTTGACTGCAGCAAGAATATCGCTTTTGACACTGCCAACGTCTGTCAGCAGACAGTCTTTGGAAAGATAGGGAAGCAACTTATCCAAATAGGCGATATTTTTGATGACAGGTGCGCATAGAAAAATACAGTCACAGTCAGCAAAATCAGCGAGATCTGTTGTGATCTCGTCTAAAATCCCATCCATTGCAGCCAATTCGAGGCGCGGGTGTGGTTTGGTAATATAGTAATTGTATGCCATAAGTTCACTGTCCGGATACTGTTCGCGCAGTGCATGTGCTACGGAGCCGCCAATTAATCCGAAACCAATAAATCCAAAATGGTGCATCGTTGTCATAATAATTTTTACATTCCTTTCAATAGAAACATATGTTTGCGTTCTGTTCTATTTTATATGACGATAGTGAGCGTGTCAACTTGAATTATTGCATAAAAGCAAGTATAATGTTTCTTGTCATGCTCTGTCCTAAAATTCGGATAGCATAGGATGGACTGTCTTGTGATCTGAATGGAAAGACGATACTGCAGACTGAGACAGCAGAGTAAAGAATATACTTGGAAAGGCAAGGAAATTTATGAAGCAACTAAAGAAATATATCGGTGGAACCGGCGATGTGTTGGGCATAATCGGAAAGACTTTAGGAAGTTATTTAGGAGTTGTTTCCAATATAGCGGGGACGATCATCGGCATTTTTGCGACGGTATTGGTAATTGCGGGTATTGTGGGATTATGCCTGTATGTGAAGTTTTTGCCGATGTTTACCGAAGCCAGAGAGACGGTATTCGACAAGTTAGTCAATATGAGCGAAGATGACTTCGTGATGAAAGAAGATACCGTTGTTTACGACAAAGATGGTAAACTGGTCGGTTCTGTAAACGCAGGAAGATATAAATACACGGAGATCAAAAGTATTTCTCCATATTTGTATAATGGTTATATTGCTGTGGAAGATAAGCGTTTTAAGACACACGGCGGTGTGGATCTGCTTGCAACGATGCGTGCCGGCGTTGCGTTAGTCAAAAATGGCGGAGACATCAAGCAGGGCGGTAGTACGATCACACAGCAGGTGATCAAAAACAATTTATTGACACAGGAAAAGAGTTATACACGTAAAATGATCGAAATTATGCTGGCACCAACGGTGGAACAAAAATTCACCAAAGACAAGATCATGGAATTTTACTGTAATAGTAATTATTACGGGAACCGCTGTTATGGTGTAGGGGCAGCGAGTGAATATTATTTTGGAAAATCAGCGGCAGATCTCGAGCCGTATGAGGCAGCAATTCTGATCGGTCTGTCCAATAATCCATCTGCCTATGATCCGGTGAATAAGCCGGAAGCAGCATTAAAGAAACGGAACGAAGTACTCAAAAAGATGTATGATGAACAGGTGATCACACAGAAACAGTATGACAGTTCTGTCAAAAAGAAGATCAAGATCCAGCAGTTGACCAAAGACGGTACGAATGAAAGTTATGTGGTGAGTTATGCGATCCATTGTGCTGCACTGGCATTGATGGAAAAGGAAGATTTCAAATTCCAGTATACCTTTAATGACAAAGAGGACTACGAAAGTTACAACGAGAAATACAGCAATCTGTACAGCCAGAAGACCAACGACATCCGTGAGGGTGGATACAAACTTTATACGTCAATTGATATGAAAAAGCAGAAAAAGCTGCAAAAAGCCGTTGATAAGGGACTTGCCTACAGCAAAGAGAAAAACTCGGACAAGACAAAGTATGCACTGCAGGGAGCAGCGGTCTGTGTAGATAACTCCACCAATTATGTTGTGGCGATCGTCGGTGGCCGTGGCACGAAGGATTCCTATAACCGTGCTTATTTATCAGCACGACAGTCCGGTAGTTCGATCAAACCATTGATCGATTATACGCCTGCCTTTGAAACAGGAGCCTATTCTCCTTCTACTGTTGTAAATGACCAGCCGATCGGGAACGGACCGAAGAATGCCGGCGGCGGTTATCGTGGCAGTCTGCATTTGCGTGAGGCGGTACAGCGTTCGATCAATACGATTGCATGGCAGGTATTAGAAAAGATCACACCGAAATATGGTATGTCTTTCTTAGATAAAATGCATTTTCATAATTTGAGTTATGTGGATAATGACAATTTATCATTATCGCTCGGCGGATTTACTGAAGGTGTCCGCGTAGTCGATATGGCAAAGGGATTTTCAACACTTGCCAACAACGGAAGCTATAGTGAAAAAACCTGTATTCAAAAAATAGAACATGTATCAGACGGAACGGTATATAAGAGCTCTAATGATACGACACAGGTATATACTGAAGATGCGGCTTGGATGATGACAGATGTATTGAAAGGTGTTTTGAATGAGCCGTATGGTACCGGACGTTCTCTCAAATTAGACAATGGTCAGATCGCAGCCGGTAAGACCGGAACGACCAACTCCAGCAAAGATGTATGGTTCTGTGGATATACCAAATATTATACAACTGTAGTATGGGCCGGCTATGACACGCCGAGAGCTATGCCGGGCGTATATGGCGCATCTGTTCCGGGAGGTATTTGGAAGAACTTCATGAATCAGATCCATAAAAATAAGAAGCCACAGGATTTTACGGCACCATCGGGTATTTGTCTTGCAAAGTATGACGGCAAGGGAAATATGATCAAAGGAACAGAAAGCACGGATCTGAAGCGTACATCGGGCAGAGACTTCTTCTCGATAACGATCCTGAAAGCAAAGGCAGCGTATGCGGACAACTTGGAAGAGGCATCCTATGAGAAAAAAGTTCGTCGTAAGCTGGAAACATTTGAAAAGCTGACAATTCAGAGTATGGCAGATTACTATACGTTAGAAATCAGTTATCAGGAGCTTCGCGATATGATCTCTTCAATTGAGGATGATGATATCCGCAAATCATATGCGACGCGTGCGAAGAACAAATATGATTCGCTGAAAGACGAGACTGTAAAGTGGAAAGATGTTGTGAAAGCATATGAAGAGCAGCAGAAGGAGTCTAATGCAGAACTGGCCCGTGAAAAGAAAACGGCGTCAAAGAATGCAAGAAATAAACAGCTTCGCAAAACCAGGGTTGCGCTTGCTAATACAAGATTGAAGGCATTACGTGGCTATGATTATCAGCCGGACAACATGGCGACTCTGTTAGAAAAAGCCAAGAGTGCGGTAGAGGCATGCAGGGGATATTCAGAATATGCAAGCTTAAACAGCAAATACCAGACTTACCGTACCGAATTATATATGTTGCCAACGAAAGCGGAATATGATGCACAGAATAATCACCATACTCCGGGAACCACAAGTATACCACAAGCGACAGCAACACCAATGCCGACAGTAACGGCTCAGGCTGGTGCACAGTAGAAATTGGAAATCGGAAGAAAAGAGGACATATATGGCAGAAGATAGAAGAGAGCAGGAATTGCGCGCGGCGGCAAAACAGCTTGCCGGGGTACAGAGACAACATCGGCCGGATCAGACAGCAGCCGCACGATCACAGGCGGGTCAGAAAGCACAGCCACAGAGAGCAGCGCAGCAGGCGACAACTCAGACAGTAGCCGCACAATCACAGGCGGACAAGAAAGCACAGCCACAGAGAGCAGCGCAGCAGGCGACAGCCCAGACAGCAGCCGCACAATCACAGGCGGGTCAGAAAGCACAGCCACAGACAGCAGCGCAGCAGGCGACAACTCAGACAGCAAATTCTAACGGTAGTGGAAAGGCTCTGTCCGGGCAGCAGATACAGCAGATGCGGACGACAAATACACCTGCGAAAGAATCCATGTCACAGACAAAGCAGATCCAACATCAGTTGGAACAAGAAGTCACAGATATTATGGATGCAGAATCCTTTGCGGATCTCGTCTTTATCGATCCGGATCCGTTGCCGGAAACGTTCAAGAAGGAAGAAGGTTGTACCGGTTTCTTTGCAAAGAGAAACAAAGACAAAGAGACAGATGCAGCCACAAAAGCACAGACACCACAGGAAAAAGATAAGGAGACAGTCGCTTCTGCAGGGCATACCGGATATAAGGAGACAGCTGTAGACAAGACGACGGAACAGGCGCAAGAATCGGATAAACAGGAAGAACAGATCGAGAAACTTCAGAAATGGGGCAGGATCGGTCAGTGGTTTCAGACTTTTTGCTGGATGCATATTCCGATTTTTGGATTCTGGTATATGGTTGTACTGGCTGTTCGTAAGCGGACGCCGGAAGAAAAGAAAACCTTCGCCCGAGCCTATGTATTGTACCGAGTGCTTGTGATGCTGTTGGCGCTTACCATTTTGTATGTGTTCTATCGAATGGGACTGAGTTTCGTAGAACAGATCCTTGCCTACATTGATATGCATTCCTAAAAAGGTATGGGAAGTTTGAGTCAATATATTTTAAGCAGCAGACGCTTATTGAGAAAAAATATCAATAAGCGTCTGTACTTTTTTTAGGAAAACCGTTATTCTATAGTATGGTTAGTGAAAACTAACCGGTTTAAGTCTTACCGGTCAAACAATATGAAGAGGTCATAAGCAATATATGATCTCGGTATATCAGGGAGGTTTTGTGTGACTGGTGCTGTATAGAAGAAAGGTATGGTAAACGAATATGTTTTTGGAAATTCATGATCTGAGAAAGGGATTTGGCGAGGGAGAAAATCGAACAGAGGTATTAAAAGGGATTTCTTTTGAAGTAGAGCGTGGAGAAATCTGTGTACTGCTCGGACCTTCCGGATCCGGAAAGTCCACTTTGCTCAATATTATAGGCGGGATCGATAATGCGGATGCAGGATATGTTGCTATTGACGGAGAGCGAACTGCAGACATGTCCGAGAAAGTATTGACATCATATCGGCGTAAACACTTGGGCTATGTGTTCCAAATGTATAATCTGATCCCGAATCTGAATGTCAAGGAAAATATAGAAGTGGGAGCTTATTTGAGTGACTCGCCGTTAGATATTGATGATCTTTTAAGGACATTGGGGTTGTATGAGCATCGTCATAAAGTGCCAAATCAACTTTCCGGTGGTCAGCAGCAGAGAACGGCAATTGGCCGAGCAATTGTGAAAAACCCGGATATCCTTCTTTGTGATGAGCCGACAGGTGCCCTTGATTATAAAACGTCTAAGGAAATCCTCAAATTATTAGAGGATGTCAATCAGAAATACGGCAATACGATCATTATGGTTACTCATAACGATGCGATCAAGCAGATGGCAGACCGTGTGATCCGTTTTAAAGATGGGCAGATCCGCAAGGATTATCATAACGAAACAAAGATTCCGGCAGAAGAGCTTGATTGGTAAGAGAGGTGGGACGAGATGAAAAATCCATTAAACAGGCGTTTGCCAAGAGAGCTTAAAGGAGAAATGGGAAAATACATGGTGATTTTCCTGTTTATGATATTGACGATCGGATTTACATCCGGATATTTTGTAGCAAACAGCAGTATGCTGCAGGCAAGTGAAGAAAGTTATGACAAATATAATATTGAAGATGGACATTTTGTTGTAAAGGATGAGATCTCAGCATCTTTGCAGCGCAAATTGGAACAGGAAGATGTCAAAATATACAAGGATTTCTATAAGGAAGAAGCTGTCGATACGGATAATGATGGGAAGAGTGACGGATCGATCCGCGTGTTTGCAGAGCGGGAGAAGGTCAATCTTATCTGCGTGATGAAGGGAAGTATGCCAAAGGGTAAGGCTGAGATCGCTGTAGACCGCATGTATGCAGATAATAATGATATTGCCGTTGGAGACACGATCTGCATTGGTAACAGTAAAAAGAAGGTAAGCGGCTATGTTGCCTTGTCGGATTATAGTGCTCTTTTTTCGGATAACAGTGATATGATGTTTGACGCGACCAAGTTTGGTGTGGCGGTTATGACGAAGCAAGGCTACGATTCTCTCGCTAAAGAGCATGAAAATTATCAGTATGACTGGAAATATAATACGGCACCAAAAGATAAGAAACAGGAGCAGAAACAGTCGGAAGATTTTATTAATGCATTGGCCGAAAAAACATTTCAGGCAGGTGTTACGATTTCCTTAGCATTACCGGCATACGCTAATCAGGCGATTCATTTTGCAAGTGATGATATCGGTGGTGATATGGGAATGATGATCGCGCTATTGTATATACTGATCGCTATTATGGCGTTCGTCTTTTCGGTAACGATCCGTCATACGATCACACGGGAGTCCGCAGTCATCGGTACATTACGCGCCTCCGGATACACCAAAGGAGAACTGATGCGTCATTACTTAGCGGTTCCGATGACTGTCACGTTTCTTGCCTGTGCACTTGGAAATGTACTTGGATACACGTATTTTAAGGGCATAGTAGCAGATATGTATTACGGCAGTTACAGTCTGCCGACTTATGTGACGATTTGGAATGCAAAGGCGTTCGTTATCACGACAGTGGTTCCGCTGATCATTATGCTGATCGTGAACGTGCTGTCACTGCAGAGTAAATTGCAATTATCTCCGTTGTGTTTCCTGCGCCGAGACCTTGACCGCAAAAAGAAAAAGAAAGCGATGCGTTTGCCGAAGTGGTCGTTTTTTAACCGTTTCCGCATTCGCGTGATCACACAAAACCGTTCCAGTTACATTACGTTGTTTGCCGGAATGTTATTTGCCAGTCTTCTGCTGTTGTTTGGTATGATGATGATTCCGCTATTGTCTCATTACAAAAATGAAGTGGTAAACGGAATGCTTGCGGATTATCAATATGTTTTGAAAGCGCCTGTACGGACTTCAGATGATCAGGCAGAAAAATATTGCATGACCTCTCTGATATATAAAGGTTCCAAAGATGAGTCGATCAGCATTATGGGATTAGAACAAAACAGCAAATACTTTAAGCATAGACTGCCCAAAGATGGAGTTATGATCTCGGATAGTTTTGCGGAAAAATACGGTGTGAAAAAGGGAGACACCTTACAATTGCAGGATGAATATTCCGGTAAAAAGTATCGTTTCCGTGTAAAGGAAACCGTTGCCTATGCAGCGGGTCTGTCCGTATTTATGGACATTGACAAGTACCGTGATACGTTTGATGAAGAAGTGGATATGATGCAGCTTGCGATGAGTTATCCGGAAGTGCTGTTGGCGCAGCTTTCCACACCGGAAGAAAGTAAATATTTTACCGGGTATTTGTCGGATCGCAAATTGACCGATATTGATGAAAAATATGTGGATAGCTGCATTACTGTTGACGATATGACAAAGTTATCCAGACAGTTGGATGTTTCCATGGGAGCTATGTTTCAAATGATCAATGTATTTGCGGTACTGTTGGCGGTACTCCTGATCTATCTGCTCACCAAATTGATCTTGGAACGGAATACTACGTCCATTTCGATGGTTAAAATTCTCGGTTATGAAAATAAGGAGATCGCAAGGCTGTACCTGTTAGCGACCAGCTGGGTCGTAGCTTTCAGTGCTCTGGTTGGTTTTGCCATAGCAACGTTATTTATGACCGTGATCTATAAAGCAATCATGATGGAATTTAACGGCTGGCTTACCTTATATTATTCACCGGATATTTATCCGAAAATGTTTGTTATGATCATGGTTTCTTATGCAGTTGTTGCAGCGACACAATATCATAAGATACAGAAGATCCCAATGGACGAAGCGTTGAAAAATGTCGAATAAAATGGATTATTTGCAACGGGTTGTTGACTTTATCCTTGTCACAGAGTATCCTAATGAAATAGATGATCATTAATACATGGATCAATAAAGGAGGACACTCAGTGCAAGAATTTGATATTAATATTTTTGCCAACAGCAGTCAGGCTTTCTGCATTGTCCGTGTTGATCTGGATGAAGGTGGAAAGCCTTTCTCATATACTCCGGTATTTTTCAATCAAGCTTTGATGAATCTGGTTCGTGTTGAAGAGGGACGAACAATAGAAGAACAGTGTCCTATGCTATTTCAAAATATGAATCCGCGGTGGCTGCGTATTTTTTATAATGCAGCGTATGAAAATCATAAAAGTGAGATAGAGGATATTTCAGAAGAACATGGCAGATACATTCGTGTGCAATGTTTTTCTGCAGGTCCTGGATACTGTGCCTGCATCGTCAATGATATTTCCAAGCAGATGTTGACAGAACGTTTCAAAAGTGAATTATATGCGAATATTTCCCACGAAATCAGGACGCCTATGAATGCAATAGCGGGGATGTTATCTCTTATGTATATTCATTTGGAGGAACCGGATAAACTGGAACAATATCTGGAAAAGATTGCAGACTACGGCGATGACTTATTGAATATATTGGACAAAGTATTGGATATGAGCCAGATCGAACTCGGCAAAGTAACATTGGCAGATCAATTGTTTGATATGACAGAAATGATAGAATATGTTGCTGCACAATTACAGCCGGAAAGTACGGCGAAACGACAGCAGGTCAAGATCATAAGTGACGGACTGGTACATAAAAAAGATGTTGGTGACAGGGGAAGAATACAGCAGATATTGCAGTATCTGATGGAGAACAGCGTGAAATTCACCCCGGAGCAGGGAATGATCACTGTTACCCTGACAGAACGTGCTGCCCAGGAGGGGAAATCTTGTTACGTTATGGAAGTAAAGGATAACGGAATGGGGATAGAGCCTGAATTTATGGAATATCTGTACGAACCGTTCTGCCGCTCGGAACGTGTGAAAAAGGCGCATATTCCGGGATGTGGTCTAGGATTAAAAATCGTGAATAGTATAGTAAAAATGATGCGGGGCAGTATTGATGTAGAAACGGACATTCAGCATGGTACGAGTGTAACCGTCATGATCGAGCTGCCGTATATGGATGAATAGAGATGGAAAATTTGGATGCAGGAGACAGACAGATTGCGATGTATTTGCGCATTTCTAAACAGGATCGAACCGGTTCCAAAGAAGGCAGTATTGAGCATCAGAAAAAAATGATCTTAAATTGGCTGCATGACCAACAATTTCTACAGGAAGAGGAAAATGTTCCACAAAAAAATTATCTGACAGATAATAAAAATAATCCAACAAATAAATATACGATAATCGAATATAAAGACGAAGGGTACAGTGGCATGACTCAACGACGGCCGGCATATGAAAGATTGTTGGCGGCAGTGTTGATGGGACGTGTGAAAGTGCTTGTAGTTAAGGATTTTTCTCGTTTGTCCAGAGAATATTTAGTATTGGCAAGACTGCGTGAACAGGTAATGCCGGAATGTCAGGTACGGTTGGTTTCATTAGGAGACGGATATGATAGTGATGACTATAAGTCCGCCGGATTTTGTGGAGGACTGGACATTTCCTTTCGAGAACTGTTTTATGAATATTATTGTCATGATATTTCCAGGAAAGTAAAAGGTGCACTTTGGGCTAAAAACGAGAGAGGGGATTATGTGTCCGCTAAAGTGCCATATGGATATCGAAAAGTAAACGGAAGCTTAAAAATACAACCGGAGGAAGCAAAAGTCCTTCGGTTTTTATTTGAGCAGATCGCGGAGGGAATGACTTACAAAAATGCGGGGAAAATAGTAGGTATGGAGGCTGCAAGAGTATGGTATCTTGTGCATAATCCGGTTTACACCGGTTGTCATGTATGGCATCGTTATGAAAATCATATTGACCAGATCCGACGCACGGTCGTTGTGCCAAAAGAACAGTATTGTGTCCGTAAAAACGGACATGAGCCGATCGTATCCGAAGAATTGTTTCATGCGGTTGCCGGGCGTCAGTATTCCACAACGTCAAAGAAACGTCATATCTTCCATGGAATTACGAAATGCGGTCATTGTCAACGGGCTCTAGTGCGCAGACGGAGACATCCCGAAATGCTTTGCTGTCGTCATTGTGGTGCGGGAGAAAGCGAGCGGATCGATATTCAAACCCTATTACAGCTATGTGGAGAGCAGTTATGTAAAGAATATAAAGATGATCCGGATTTTTGCGGTTGGGTTCGTATGATCTTGGGGATCGGAACGGAGGCAGACGCGTTATCACACGCACCGGGGACCGATGGGACTATGTGGGAGAGGGAAGAACTGCGGAGAATTCTCTTAGAGGAGATGATCCAGAAGATTGAAGTGTGGCAGGACAAAAAAGTGTGCATTTATTGGAATTTCTGCTACAATAAACAAGAATGAGAAATGGAACGGAGGTGCTTGGTATGGCGGCAAATCGAACGTATATTGCAATTGATCTTAAGTCCTTTTATGCATCTGTGGAATGTGTCGAGAGAGGACTAAATCCATTGACTACCAATCTTGTTGTGGCTGACAAGAGCCGTACAGAGAAGACAATCTGTCTTGCGGTGTCACCGCCATTAAAAGCACATGGCATTTCCGGCAGAGCCAGATTATTTGAAGTGGTGCAGCGCGTCAAAGAGGTGAATGCCTTGCGCAGAAGGCAGGCACCGGGTCATAGGTTTACCGGGAAATCTGCACAGGCAGAGGAACTTCGTGAGTCACCGGAATTAGAACTGGATTACATTGTGGCGCCTCCGCGAATGGCATATTATTTAGAATACAGTACCAAAATTTATCAGATATATTTAAAATATGTAGCCCCGGAAGATATACATGTATATTCCATTGATGAAGTTTTTATGGATGTAACACATTATTTGAAAACGTATCAAAAGACACCGAGACAGCTTGCACAGCAAATGATCCAAGATGTATTGGAGAACACCGGGATCACAGCAACGGCAGGGATTGGAACGAATATGTATCTGTGCAAGATCGCAATGGATATTTTGGCAAAACATATCATTCCGGATGAGAATGGGGTGCGGATCGCCAGTCTGGATGAGATCTCGTATCGTAAGTTGTTGTGGTCGCATCAGCCGATCACGGATTTTTGGCGCGTCGGCGCCGGTTATGCGAAGAAACTGGCTGCGGAAGGCCTGTATACGATGGGAGATATTGCGAGGTGTTCATTAGGCAAGGGGACAGACTATTATAACGAAGATTTATTATACAAAATGTTTGGAGTCAATGCAGAGCTGTTGATCGATCATGCGTGGGGATATGAACCGTGTACGATCGCACAGGTAAAGGCGTATAAGCCATCGACGAACAGTATCAGTTCGGGACAGGTTTTGCAGGAACCGTATGATTTTGATAAGGCAAAGCTAGTGGTGCGGGAGATGACGGATCTGCTCGTGCTGGAGCTTGTAGATAAGCGTCTTGTGACCGATCAGATGGTATTAACGATAGGATATGATATTGATAATCTGCGTGATCAGAAGATAAAGTACGGCGGTAGTGTGACAACAGATCGATATGGCCGCAAAGTGCCCAAACATGCTCATGGCACTGTTAATCTGCCGCAGAAGACTTCTTCAACCCGGGAGATCATGGAGGCTGTGAGCGGTCTGTATGACCGGATCGTAGATCCGAAGCTGCTAGTTCGTCGTATTACGGTCGTTGCAGCAAAGGTAATTGATGAGGCAGATATCCCCAAACAGGAATGCATACAGATGAGTTTGTTTGAGGATTATGAGGCGCAGGAAGTCAAACAGCAGCAGGACTCAGAAGCCAAACAAAAAGAGCGTAATATGCAGGAAGCATTGCTTAAGATCAAGAAGAAATATGGCAAGAATGCAGTATTGCGTGGAATGAATTTTGAGGAGGGGGCAACGGCAAAGGACCGAAACCGCCAGATTGGAGGACATCGTGCTTGACCTTTTAGCACAAAATGAATTTTCGCAGGAATTTGCATCGATGATCGAAGAGCAGGTTATGAAAAAATATGGCGATATTTTGTATCAGGAGCATCCGGTATCTGCCAATCATCTGCCAATGTCGGTCGACAACCGTGCTGCACAGTTTTCGCCGTTTGCCGCATTGACCGGACATGAAGAGGCGATACAGGAAACAGCGCGGCTGACAGACAGACGGCACGAAATGGATGAGGAGAGCACCAGATTGCTCAATGAGCGGTATCACGAGCTGTTAGAACGCTTTGCAGAGCAGCCGTGGATCTCGCTAACGTATTTTGTCCCGGATGACAGGAAAGAAGGCGGCAAATATGTAACCGTACAGAGCACCGTAAAAAAGATAAAAGAATATGAACGACAGCTTGTGCTAGCGGATGAACGCATTATATCGATGTCTGATATTGTTTCAATGCAGTTCTTAGATCGTCCCTAGCGATGCCAACGCACATAAGGTAAGGTAAAAGGAGGAATGGGATATGCAGACTGTTATCGTACGTTATGAAGGGGCATTGGCGCAAAGTGTAGAACGGGAGATCCCGGAGGCTACAACTGTAGAACTATTTAATGAATATGGCGTGGTTACGATTCCGGATGGACAGCTTGAGACATTACGTGCCCTTCCCGAGGTAGAATATATCGAGCTGCCAAAACGTCTTTATTTTGATCTGGAGCAGGGACGGCGTGTTTCCTGTCTGTCATCGGCGACATTACCGGATCAAAATGTGGAGGGATTGCAGGGAAAAGGTGTGCTGGTCGGTATTATTGATTCAGGAATTGATTATAGCCATCCGGATTTTATCCGCGACGATGGAACGAGCCGGATCGCATTTTGCTGGGATCAATCCGGGGAGCAGGAAGGGCGTGCCCCGGAAGGGTTTTCAATCGGAGTAGAATATACAGCGGAAGACTTTGATCAGGCATTGCGGATGCCGGAAGAGAGCCGGTGGGAGATCGTGGCTGTTGATGATCGTGTCCTGGGACATGGAACGGCAGTTGCAGGTGTGGCGGCGGGGAATGGAAGAGGCTCTGTCAGTCGGCGGAATCGCGGCATAGCTGCAGAAAGTGATCTGATCATCGTAAAACTGGCCGGAAGGGACGATGGATTTCCGAGAACGACAGAAGTGATGGAGGGCTTAGATTATGTTTTGCGTAAGGCGATCAGACTGCAGCAGCCGATCGCAGTCAACTTAAGTTTTGGCAATAATTATGGTCCTCACGACGGCCGGTCTTTGTTTGAAAACTATATTTCTGAATTGAATGGTGTTTGGAAAAACATGATCGTTGTGGCAGCAGGTAATGAGGGGAATGCAAGGCACCACACACAGGTGGCGCTGCCCAAGGGGGATTTCCGGATATACGGAAATGGCGGGTTCGATGGTTCAAGAATAAATTCAGATAATTCTACAGAGGTAGAATTTGCTTTAGCAGAAGGAGAGAGAGCACTTACGATTCAATTGTGGAAATCCTATGTCGATCGTTTGGAATTATATGTGGTTTCACCATCCGGGGAGCGGTTCCGGATGCCGGAGGAAGGTACCGGTGTGCGGTATATGTTAGGTGGTGACAGTACATTATCTATTGTACATGGCACGCCGACACCGTATACGATTTCACAGGAAATATATATGGAATGGACTGCCGGGGAGGGAGTTACCCTGCCTGCCGGTATATGGAGCATTGCTCTGTATCCGAGAGAGATTCGAGAAGGAGTATGTAATTTGTGGATGTCCGGGATAGAGGCAAGCGGCAGTCAGACCGGATTTTTAATGCCAGTCACGAATACCACGTTGACAATTCCTGCAACAGCAGATCGTATTGTTTCTGTGGGGGCGTATCAGGCAGATACGATGGCAGTTGCCCCATTTTCGGGGAGAGGATTTACAGCTTCCGGGCAGGTCGCACCGACACTTGTAGCCCCGGGTGTAGATATCCTGACGGCTGCTCCCGGCGGGGGATATGCGAGACGCACGGGTACGTCGATTGCCGCCCCATTTGTGACAGGCGCAGCGGCATTATTAATGGAGTGGGGAATTGTTCATGGCAATGATGTGGAATTGTATGGCGAAAAGGGAAAGGCTTATCTGATGCGCGGTGCCAAACCGCTGCCGGGGATCATGGATTATCCGGATGTGGCAGCAGGATATGGCCGACTCTGCTTGGAAAGTAGCCTTCCAAAATAAAATATTGTATTTATGGGAAAAACATGTTATATAATTCTGATTTTAAAGTGGTCGAATTCGACCACTTTGAAGCAGGTTTACATACATTTGTATAAGTGTTGCTGAATGGATTAATAAAACGAATGCTATAGGATTATATGTAAAACATTTTGAGAGAATATATCCCCTATCAATCTTTGCTTTTGTAATATAACATGCAATGGCAGTAGCCTTCGAAATCAGGATCTGCAATCTGTTCCCGAAATTCTTTGCACATGCATTTGTTATCTTCTGTCATTTCCAGACGACATGGGCAGTAACCATTCTTTTTCTTTAAGCCTTCTTTGATACGTGCAACAACTTCGGTATCTTCATTATATCGAACCATACTTTTACCTTCCCTTCTACTTTCCCTTTTCGGAAAAGTCCAAATCCGTATTACTAAATGCAAACCTTACACACAACGTAACTGTAGCCATACCGCATATTGCTTATTATGTCAATAACTATATGATATTTTGCAGCCGCCAAAGAACGGTTTCTGCCATCAGAGAACTATAGTAATTGCCTTGCCGCATTTTGTTTTTACAGTGATTTCTAGATTTTGTTGTCTCTGATGATTGATTTACATGCCCTTCGGAAACT
>ERZ826613.1754-NODE-1754-length-23896-cov-4.702068_pt1 | contig 23896 bp, 24 predicted proteins | sample MGYA00519925_ERZ826613 | MGnify/ENA primary metagenome ERZ826613 (study PRJEB31778, sample SAMEA3449236) | human gut metagenome | biome: human gut; feature: human-associated habitat; material: faeces | place: United Kingdom | collected 2010/2012 ... | reverse complement strand
GAAAGAGAGGGATTCGAACCCTCGATACGCTATTAACGTATACACGAGTTCCAGTTGCTCAGACAGCTTTCTGATATTTTACCGGAACTTTCTTTTATTTTTGGCTTATATTAGAGAACAAACATAACCGAAAAATACTTTTCATTATTATTCGGTTTTTGTCGTCGGCTATGTCGTCACGATGTCAGCAGTTATCTTACTATATCTGAAAATACTTCCCTTAACATACTCAGGTCACCCTGTGCGGCTTTTATTGTTGCTATCATCAGCATATCGCTGTCACATTCAGAAAAATTCAGATTATATCCTGCATTTCTTACAAGCAAGGTTATAAATAATCTGAGAGTTCTTCCATTGCCTTCTCTGAAAGGGTGGAGCATATTTAAGTCATGATAGAGTTCTGTAAGCTCATCAAGAAACTGGTCTTTAGGTGTATTTTTCAGAAAATTCAAGCTTTTAAGCCTGTCAAATTTCAGTTTTCCTATTCTTTCAATATCATCAGAATTACAGAAAACAGTACCTTTTTTAGAGATATTTATGTTTCGGACAGTTCCTGCCCATTCATATAGGTCATCAAAAAGCTGTTTATGCAAATTCTTATAGAAATTGAAATCAACGTTGTTAAACTTGATTTCCCTTTCTATCTTCATTGTCATTGAGATGACTATTCTTAGTTCTGCTACATTGAGCATCTTCTGATTTCTGATATCAAGCTTATTTATCAGAACAGTTGTATCAGGATAGCAGTCTTTTTGTGTTCCCTCTAAGGAGTATACTGCCATTTATTATGACCTCTGACACTCTGCTTTGATTATATTCAGAAATTCATCATGCGTAATTTTTCCAGTCACATACTTTCTGATAAGCTTTAAGTCTCCTGCTGTAGGAACAAGCCCTTCCATTTTTGAAGAAGCCACAGCATTTTCCAAAGCCTGTTCAGTTGTTACCTTTTGCATTTATATCACCTTCCTGATTTTTTCGGGTTTTATCATTTCTAATGTATGATTTTATTATAGGCGAAAATTTAGATAGTGTCAAGAAAAATCCGAAAGCTTTTTGAACTTTCGGATTCATCATCAATTTTTATTAGCCTTTAATTGCTTATACACAGGTACAGCAACTACAACAAGCTGAAATATTTCATCAACCAAAGGAAGTATATCCGGTATTACAAAATTCACAGCACATAATGCCATAGCAAGTCCTTTTCTGCCTTTTTTAGCATATATGTAAGAGCCTATCAATAGTGCTACGCCAGTAAAGGTATCAAGTATTGTAAGCAGCAGGATTATTATGACAGCTTTTGACAGAGATATTTTATTATTCATAATCATTTGATTGGTTTTTGTTATCTTGCATTGCTTCATATACAGCACTTCCAATGTTACCTAAGAAACCACTTGAATTTTTTATAAAGTTAAGACCTACTTTTTTTGCAAAGTTCAAGGTATTTCCATTTTTAAGCATATCATTATACGCTTGGGCTGCATCCTTATCACCGAGTTCAGCACCTTTTTTAAATAATTCCAGTGCCAAGTTCTTATCAGTATTTACTCCTACACCAGTTCTGTAACACTGTCCAAGAAGATAACATCCACCTCCATCATTTTGTTCGACAGATTTTTCATATAATTCAACTGCTTTAGCAGAATTCTCTGTTACACCTTTACCATATTGATAACATATACCTAATGAGTTTTGTGCATTTACATGGTCTTGTTCAGCAGCTTTAGTGTACAATTCAACAGCCTCTTCATAATTCTGTTCTACACCTTCTCCGAAGTAATAGCAATTACCTAATGAGTATTGTGCATTGACAATACCTTGTTCAGCAGCTTCAGTGTACCATTCTACTGCCTTTTCATAATTCTGGCTGACGCCATCTCCCCAATAATAACAACAACCTAACTTATATTGTGCATCAGAATATCCTTGTTCAGCAACTTCAGTGTACCATTCAACAGCCTTTTCATAATTCTGTTCTACACCGCGTCCAAAATAATAGCAATCACCCAATGCATTTTGTGCATACTCATTTCCATATTCAGCAGCTTTAGTATACCACTCGACTGCCTTTTTATAATCTTCAATGCTTGAATAACATTGTGCGATTCTATAGTAACATCTTCCGATGTCATCCTTTACATAATTTAATTGAATTGTATAAAATTCTATCCAATCATCATCTTCAGCATCATTTATTTCATCAGAATAATAATTCATTACATATTCTAATAAACGGATAGATTCAAGATATTTGCTGATTGAAAGAGTATAATTTTCCTCCCAACATAGACCGTCTGCTATTTTTTCGTAACAACCTGCCATATTAGATTGACCATATACACCGAGCGAATCCTCAATCTGTTTATAATATTCTAATGCTTTATAGTAGTCAGGAGAACAACAGATACTTCCATAATAGAACGTATTTGCAAGCTTAAATTTGGAATTGTCAGAAAAATCCATATCATTTTCTGCTCTTGGATTTGGGTTTCCCAATGATACATCCAATGCATAAGACAATCGGAAAAGTTGTTCTGCTTTTCTGTAATTCTTTATAATATCACGATACCAGAGACCACGAACATAAAAACTCTGTGCATTTTCCTCACCAGTTAAGTGCTTTCCATTGTCGTTCCACTTGTTTCCGTATTTTGCGCAAAATTTTACTTTGGCTTTTTCCTTGTGTTCATTATGTTTTTCTGATAAGCCATTCTGTGACTTTGTAGCACAAGACTTTTTATTTGCTGTTTTCTTGTTATGAGTATTTTTTCTTCTCATAATTTCAACGTCTTCCGGACATTCTTCCATAAGCACCCTCATAGCAGAATTGCTTCCGGAGAACTCAATTGTATATTCTTCAGAACCTGTAACATTTGCAAGTTCTTCAAAAATACCGTCCCATTTAACCTTACGCATCATGAACGGATATACCCAGTCATCTATTTCCTTGTCATTGATTCTTGATGTATCGAAAGGAACTCCGTTAACAGTAATATTTGTGCTAAGGGTGTCCTCGTCATACTCAATCACAACGTTATTTCCGGAACATTCTTCGGAAATAATATTGACAGGTGCATCTTCCCATGCTTCTTTCAGTTCATTCAGGTCATCCTCAGAACCGTCAAATATAAGGTCAAATGATTTTTCTCCGCCGAGAGCTTCAACCATTTCATCATAGAAGCCATTCCACTTGATTTTTCTCATCATGAATGGATATGCCCAGTCAGCAATTTCCTTACCATTGATTCTTGAAGTATCAAAAGACTGTCCGTCAACTGTAATTTCAGTCATAAGTGTTTCAGCATTATATGTAACCTTAACTGTTTTACTCATTTTAACAATAACCTTTCATTATTTATATCTTGGTTCAAATTTAGGACACGTTCCCCATGCTGGCATAGGTATAGACTTCTTGAAGCATGACTGCTTTTCGTTATGGTCAAACTTGAACTTTCCGCCAAATACAGGCTGTATAGTCGTACTTCCCATTGCACCATTCCAGTGTACACATAATGCACATTTTCTTGTGCTTTTGTTTGCCAATTCAGTTCCCATTTGATTACCTCCTGTTATTTTACTTTTTTCTTTATTATACTATCTTATTTCTTAAAAGTCAACCCTAATAATACATATTTCCACCCAAATGGTTTAAAATAATTGTATACTATTTTTTGATTGGAGTTGAATATATGTGGATTTCGGGACAAAATTAAAAGAACTGCGAAAACAAAACGGACTTACTCAGCAGCAGCTTGCTGAACGTATAGGTGTCACAAAATCGGTTATTTCCTTTTATGAGCTAAAGGAACGTGCACCTTCTCCCGATGTTCTTACCAAACTTTCTTATATCTTTCATGTCAGTACAGATTATCTCCTTGGGATTGAACGTAACAAAACAATTGACGTTACAGGTCTTGACGATGAAGATATTAAGGCGGTTCAGCTTATTGTCGAAAGATTAAGACGAAAAGCCTGAGATGTACTTTTCCTTACAGAAAATGTATACAGCAAAACTGTCGCTTATTATGTGGCAAATCTGGAAGCAGTTTTCTCCGCTTTCAGATTGTACTATTGTTATCCATTCGGGTTCGGCTGTTTCAATTCTTTCCGTCATACCTGTTTCAGCATAGTTATCAAGGTCGCTTTTGCTCTCAACGAAAAAGAATGCTCCAAAGCTTCCTATATCGTCTGTCAGCCATTCTTTGCAAAGTTTCAGAAGCTGTTTCTCCATACTGCGTGATATGTACTCAGGAATCGTTTCTGCTTTCCAGATGTCTGTAAGTTTTGTGATTTTAATCATGTCTTACTCCTTGTTATTATTATAGTATAAGCATCAGACACACGGGTGTCCCTCAAAAAAATTTTTCAGATTTTTGAGCAAAAATTAAGGGCGAATGCATTCAAGCATTCGCCCTGTCTGTTTTATACTATCCTATTTTTGAAAATAGTTCATCATCGAACTTTTCTGCTGTTTCTGATTTCATTGCAGATGTTACATGGCTGTAAGTATCCATTGTAACTCCTGTATTTGCATGACCTAAGTTCTCGCTCATTACTTTTATCGGAACGTTGTACTGCATCATCAGAGTTGCATTTGTATGTCTGAGGTCATGAAATCTTATATGCCTCATTTCAATATTTTTAAGGTGCTTTGAAAACTTTGTAGTGAATGAGCCGCAGATATAGTAACTTCCGTCACTTCTGCAACAGACGAGATTATTTTCCTTGTAAGCACCGTGAAGAACCTTTCTGTCATTCCATTGCTTCTGACGTCTTTCCTGCAAAGCGTTACGCACGAAGTTAGGAATTTTCAGAGTCCTTTCACCCGAAGCTGTTTTGGTACTGCTGACTATATCCTTACCTTCTATTCTGCTGAGACTTTTATTGATTGTAAGAGAAGATTTCTGAAAGTTTATATCATCCCATGTCAGAGCAAGAACTTCTCCACGTCTTAAACCCATTCCGACAGCAAGCAGAATTTCAAGATATATGTCACTGCCTTTGCTTTTTTCTATCAGATTTTGTGCTTCTTCCTCTGTGTAGTAATCATTTTTGGCTTTTTTCTGTTTTGGAACACTGACAAATTCAGCAACATTTTTAGGAATCACCTGCATTTTACAAAAATACTTTAAAGCTGATTTCAGGTTAGTGTGTATGTACTGTATGCTTCTTGGGGAAAAGTGTTTGCTTTCAAGTTCTTTGTAGAAATTTTGTATCTGTACTGCCGTCAGTTTTTGCAGACAGATATGTCCTATTCCGCTTTTAATATGCTCAATATTTACAAGATACCCTCTTTTCGTGTTAGGCTTTAGAACAAGTTCAACAGCAGCAGCGAACCATTCGTCAAGAGCCTTGGAAACTGTCATTCTGGAAGGCTCTATATATGTGTTGCTGTTAAGTTCAGTTACTTTTTCAGCAAGAGCCTTCTGTGCTTCTTTTTTGGTAGGGTAACTGTAATAATCCCTTAACCGTTTTCCGTTGCTGTCAACGCCCTTTTCTATGATTAATTGATAGGTGACTTTACCGTTTTTCAGCTTTCTTGTTCGTATACTTCCACTCAAGCTTACCATTCCTTTCAAAAAATTGAGGGGAATTTTATTCCCCTCGTTAATGACTGATTTAGTTTATTGTTTAAGACCGTCATTTATCCAGTTTGTCAGAACTTCACGACTGGTTCTGTAAGTGTTACCAAGTTTTATTGAAGGAATTTTACCGTATTTCATAAGGTCGAGAGTTTTGACGTATCCGATTTTAAGGATTTCAGATACTTCCTTTGCACTAAGCATTTCTGGAATTGTATTATTATTCATGATTATACTCCTTTCAGAATTATAATATATATTTGTAGTTTGATATTATTACGATATAAAAAAGCATTATTGTACTTTTTATTATTCATCAAAAATGACATTTACTTCATTAAAAAATGAACGTTCAATATCGTCACCATTTTTATTTTTGGTTATGATATTTTTAACTGTAAACTCAATTTCATAACCTATTATTGCATGTTCATCAAAATCTTCAGCATCTTTTTCATCTTCTATCAGAGCATCGAAAAGCTCAAAAAGCGGATGTTCTGGTGTTACATAATCATCTACCCATATAGATATTATATTGTCATCAAGTGATATTTCGATTTTATAGTAATCGCCTTTTTTAGTTTCACACTCTGAATATCGGCAATTATACCTTTATATTTTTTTCCTTCTTCAAGTGTATTAAGTGGTAGTTTTTTGTAAATCTCATAATGATTCGTCCTTTCATAGTTTTTTGAAATGTTGATTATAACAACGCTGGTTTTTATTTGGTTCAGTGTTTTGAAACTATAGTATGTATCAGAACGCTGCTTTTTTGGAATTGAGTCCATAAGCTTTTTCTTTTCAGCGGAGTAAGCATTTTTTATTTTATCAAATGAAAATTTTCCTATTGTTATTATAAATTTTTTTCCAATATAACCGTAGTTCTGATTAACAAAATCCTTAACTTCGTTACTGTGACTGGCTGATTTTGTTATAGGAATTGAAAATTCAAAAATTCTTACGCTTAAACCATTATTGCTGTTTGACTGTTCAAGTATGGAAGATTCTCCGCTTGACAGTATAGGGCAAAGCCATTGTTTTGTTTTAGTTTGTTTTCCTGTTTTCATAAGCCTTTGGCGATTGACACCCTGAGAAAAATTATATATGAATGATGTCATATCATATTTACAGATACTTGATTCATCAAGTGCGATTGGTAAAGCAAAGTTATTGCATAATCTGTTCATGAGACAGTTTTCAGTTTGATTCCATGTAGAGAGCATACCACTGTCAATATCAGGTTTGTTCCACATGGAAACAGCTGTTTGCAAAGCTGTTGTCTTGCCAAGACTTGTATCGCCATAAAAATGAACGATAGGGGAATTCAGAGGGATTTTCTGTCCAAGATAACCTAACAAGGCACTTGAGCAGCCTACTGTCAGTGCAAACTGTAATCCGTATGCATCTTCCAGCAGTTTATTTAAGGTTTCATAGTCATAACCAGGACTTTGAGCAAGCTTCAGGTCTCCAACATATTCTTTGTTTGCAGTAGCAGTTCTTGAGAACTTGTTGTCATTCCAGCCGACAAATGTATATTCCATGACGTGTTCTGCCTGTTGTTCTTCACAGCGAACATACTCTATAATCTGAGAAATATTCTTATCATTGTAATTAAGACCCTTTTCGGCAAGTTCATTAAAACGTTTGTATGTGAACAGCCCCTTACTTACACAGCACGTTGTTTCACCGAATAAGCTTTTGATTATAAGGTCATAACTGAAATCCTTGGTTTCTTCATTATATCTTACTTTGTCAACAGAAAATTCACTGCATAGCCAATCCTTGACTATTTCACCATCATTGTTTATATAGAATAAGTAGATATTATTATCTTTTTTTATAAATTTTTTATAAATAATATTACCCATAGTTTCATTTAAATTTATGGGCATAGAAACTCCTTTCTGCATAGGTAACTATGCGGTTTTTTTAGAGCTTTTTGTTGTTTTAAGCTCTGATTATTATTATACTCAGTTCCCCCAAAAAATCAAGAAATTTTAACTGAATTCGGCTAAATTCGTCGTTTAGCATAAACGTAAAATCTTCTTCAGAACGGTTTCGACAAGGGTTTCCTTTGTTGATTCGTGTGTGATTTAGCGAAAAAAATTTTTTTAGCCCTCAAATCACTAATGAAACGTTTGTGATTCAGCGTTTTTTAAATTTTTTCGCTATACAATTTGCACAAAAAAATGAGAATCTTTCTCGTGTGTCTGCGGAAATTTTTGCCGCAGGCAAGAAGAAAAAACAATCCCCAAAAAAAGAATCTGCGAGAAGTATGCGGCAAAAATTATCCACAGACAAACTACGCAGATTCTCATATTGGTTTAATTATTTGGATTTAATTATTTCAGTTTTTTCAGCTTTTATCTGAGTATGTATTTCTTCCTTTGTACTATATTCAGTCAGGAAAAATCCGTTTCTTACGCATGGTGTAAGTATGTGAAGATTAGTTCTTCCGTTACGGTCAGAAACAGCCAGTATTTTCTTTTTAGCAGATTTCAGAATTTTCAGAACTTCGTCCTCTCTCTTTTTAAGATTAAGTGTGTTAAGAGTTCCCCATGAAATAATTATTTCAGATGCCTTCTTAGCATATTCAAGAATAGTTTCATCAGTTTTCTTGTCTTTCTGCTCTTTTGTTTTACTATGTATACCAGAGCATAAATTAACAGCATAGTAACCACCATACCCCAAATTATACAGGTTATTTGTGATTAAGGTGTTTGTCAGTTCAAGAAAGATTCCGTCAGCTTCTCCGCTGTATTTTGATACGAACAGGGGAATGGATTTCTTTTCATCCCATATTCTTGACAAAAGGTAGCGATGATTTTTATCATCGCTATACAAACAGAAGTTATTTATTTTGTTACTTTCTTCAATCATTTATTGTCCTCCAGATTCTTGATTTCTTTTTTGAACATCTCTTCAATCAGTTTTGTTCCAAGTGCAACTATTATTGTAACAATTGCTCCTACTACAGTCTTATTCATAATTATGACCTCCTTAATATTCCTCAGCAAGAAGCATGGTTGAATACTCCTCACTGTCTATAACGTAGATTTTTTCAGTTTTTTCAGGTGATTTACAGGTGAATATATATTTTTTCTTATAGTACGGCTGTTCCTGAGAATGAGTTATAGTCAGTTTGCCATTTTTCCATTCAAGCAGAAAAATCTGAAGATAATCCCTTTTAATGTTCAGATTATCTATCATGTCCCACATAAGCAACTGACAAAAAGGTTCTATACTATCTGCAACACCTCTTGTTATATACCTCTGATTATTAAACATAATATTTTTCCTCCATAAAGCAAAAAATCCCTGCCAGAATTATTTCTGACAGGGATAACTTAACGGCTATATTTATCGTGTATTTTTCCGGAATATCCTCAAAGAAAACTACATCTTATTTTATAGCAGTTATCATATAATTACTTTTATTGTTTATTTTATTCGTTGGTTTTCTACTGTTACGTCGTCGCAACGTCGTCGTACAGCCGTTTTTTATGATATTTTAATTCCGTTCATATGGAAAAGGAAAACTCCCGAAACCTCGTAGTTACGGGAGTTGTTGGCGGAAAGAGAGGGATTCGAACCCTCGATACGCTATTAACGTATACACGAGTTCCAGTCGTGCGCTTTAGACCAACTCAGCCATCTTTCCACTTTAATATTTAATTTAAAAAACCTCAGCTTTTAAGCTGAGGTCGATTGGTGCGAGTGGCGGGACTTGAACCCGCACGTCAACGACACACGCCCCTCAAACGTGCCTGTCTGCCTATTCCAGCACACTCGCATTTCTTAATTTTGTTTTGCTCTCCTGAGCACTTTTATATTATATCACAGGGTTCCAAAATTGTCAAGCGTTTTTTTGAAAAAATCCCGAAAAATATCAAATTTTATTTTTTAACTTTATAAAATAACGTAAATACGTACTTTTTTCTAAAAAAGATTTTGAAAAAACTCTTTTTGAACAGCTTTGTTACTGAAAAAAGCAATAAATATTTGCTAAACATTAATAAACTGTAAATTTTTAAATAATTTTGTGGAAATGATTGACAAACAATGTCGAATGCTGTAAAATTAAATTACAATATTGGAAATATTGAGGTGATAAAAATAAGAATTGCACATATAAGATATGAAGATGATATAAAAACAATTCAAAGTGTTGCTGACCACTGCAACGGAACAGCAGAATATTGCAGAACTATATTAGCTCCTTTGAAGCTTGATGCATTTGGATATTATATAGGTATACTTCATGATGCAGGAAAAATGTCTGATAAGTTTCAGAAATATATTACAGATGCGGCAAACGGAATTGAAGTGAGACGTGGTTCTGTCAATCATACTTTTGCGGGTGTCATTTATACCATTGAGAAATTTCATAATAACAGTATACATGAAAAGATGACATCTGAAATTGCCGCATGGGTTATGGGAAGTCATCATGGACTTTTTGATATAAATGATATGAACAGGTTCAATGGATTTGAACACAGGCTTGAATGTGACCGCATTGCTATTGAATACGAACCGGCTATGAAATACTTTTTTGAGGAATGTATATCCGAAACAGAAATTGAAAAGATTTTTGCTGAGGCTGTTGAAGAAGTAAAAGCATTTGATGCAATTTTGTTTGAAAATTGTAAAAAAGGTAATTTTTCATCAGAACCGGCAGGAAAGAAAACATCGTATGATTTTATGTTGGGATTTCTTTCAAGAGTGCTTCTTTCTGCACTTATAGAAGCTGACAGAAGAAATACAGCTGAATTCATGTCAGGTAAAAAGTATCCTGATTACACTGTCGGATATGATTTCTGGAGAGATGAGCTTGAATATTTTGAAGGCAGGATTTCAAACTTTAAAAGGGACAATGATATAAATTCTGTGCGTGGAAAAATTTCTGATGAGGCAGCTGAGTTTGCTAATAGAACTGAAAACGGTGGTATATATCGCCTGACTGTTCCTACCGGTGCCGGAAAAACCCTTACTTCAATGAGATTTGCACTTAATGCCTGCCAGAAACATGGGCTTTCAAGGATATTTTATGTAATACCGCTTTTGTCGGTACTCGATCAGAATGCTAAAATAATAAAGGATTATTCTTTACATAAGGACATGGTTACAGAACATCACAGTAATGTAATAAGAGATACTATGAATGAAGATGAACTGGACAGATACGAACTTGTGTGTGAAAACTGGGAAAATCCTGTGATTGTAACAACTCTTGTTCAGTTGCTTAATACATTTTTTTCGGGTAAAACACAGTCAGTAAGGCGTCTTCATTCTCTTGCGGGTTCTGTGATAATAATTGATGAGGTTCAGTCGATACCGAAAAAAATGCTGTTTATGTTTAATCTTGCTGTTAATTTTCTGGCATATTTTCTTGGGTGTCATGTGGTTCTTTGTTCTGCAACACAGCCGGCATTTCAGGTCCTTGATTATCCTCTTTATTTTCAGGAGAACTGTGACATTATAAAACCTGATAAGAAAATCACCGAAGTGTTTAAAAGAACAGAAATAAATGATCTGACTGCTGACGGTATGGACATGGACGAACTTGCGGATTTTTCAGTCCGGATACTTGAAAACACTTCAAGTCTGCTTGTAATATGCAATACAAAGAAAACAGCAAAGGAACTTTTTAATAACATTTCCATGAGGACTCTAGAAGATGTGAAGTTTTATTTTCTTTCAGCGTCAATGTGCATGAAGCACAGAACTGATACTCTTGAAAAAATAAATGAATCGTTGAAAAAACGTGAAAAAATGATATGTGTTTCAACTCAGCTTGTTGAAGCTGGTGTTGATTTTTCATTTGAAAGTCTGATTCGTGTCCGTGCCGGACTGGATAATCTTTCACAGTCAGCCGGAAGATGCAACAGAAGTTTTGATTACGGTCATATATGCAATGTTTATATGGTAAGGCTGAAAAATGAAAGCCTTCTGCACCTTGAAGATATTGCAAAATCACAGGAATGTACCATGAACTTTGCTGCAAGATTCAGTAAGGACAGAGAACGCTATAAAAATGATATGCTTAGTGATGAGTCAGTTGCAGAATATTACAGGCTTCTGTTTTGCAATTATTATAAGAAGTCAGATTTCAGTTATCCTGTGCAGAAACCTGTAAAGTATGATTTATTTGCGATGCTTTCTGATAACTCAAAATTCATCAGTCCCGGAAATAGTTATATAATGACTCAGGCATTTGCAGAAGCAGGGAGATTGTTTGAAGTCTTTGACAGCAGTACAACGGATATAGTTGTCCCTTATGATGATACTGCCAGTGAACTTATAGCTGATCTGAATTCACAGAGGGCAGAATTTGATATAGTCTATCTGAATGAAGTAATAAGAAAAATGAAACCGTATACAGTTGCGGTGTATCAGTATGTGATAGACCGGCTTGTTACGGACGGCATGGCGACTGCACACAGTGGGGGAAGAATATATTCCCTCAACTGCGGTTGCTATGATGAAAAAACAGGTTTTGATGTAAATCATCAGGAAATTTACTGAAAGGAGAAAAAAGGAGTATGCATGAAAATTCAGTTGAATTTGAAGTATATGCAGATTATGCTTTGTTTTCTGATCCGATAACAAGGGTAGGCGGAGAAAAGTTTACATATCAGATACCTACTTATGAAGCGTTAAAGGGAATTCTTCAGAGTGTGTACTGGAAGCCTACTATTATATGGGTTATTGATTCTGTAAGAATCATGAATCAGATACAGACGGAAACAAAGGGTATAAGGCCGATAAGATATGATTCCGATAAAAATGACCTTTCATATTATACATATCTTAAAGATGTCAGATATAAAGTAAAGGCTCATTTTATATGGAATGAAAACAGACCTGAACTTGAAAAAGACCGAAATGAAAACAAGCATCATAACATTGTGAAAAGAATGATAGAAAGAGGCGGAAGACGAGATATATTTCTGGGAAGCCGGGAATGTCAGGGCTATGTTATACCAACTGATTTCAGTGAGGGACAGGGCGTTTACGACAATCTTTCACAGCTTGATTTTGGCCTTATGTATCATGGGATAACATATGCAGATGAGGCTTATTCAGATGAAACAAAAAATAAAATGACAGTCCGTCTGAAGCATATCACAATGAAAAACGGAATTATCAGATATACAGACCCTGCCAGAAGCAGATGCAGTATGAAAGAACAGCTTGGCGATGTTTACGGAAGTTGTGTACAGCGTCCGATTCATGAAATGGAGATCAAGCCTTTCGGAACTGAACTGGGCAACTTTACTGATGTTGATACAACTGAATCGGAGGTGAGGTAGTATGTCGTGGATAAGTACTTTATGCGAAACCTATGACAACAATATTGACAAAGCAGGAACATATGATGGACAGACCTATCCGCTTTCAGTGGATTCACACATACTGGCGAATGCACGTCTTGAAATAACAATTGATGCTGACGGCAATTTTATTGAAGCGAGAGAACTGGAAAAAAACAAGAAAGATAAAAAAGACAATCTTAATGGTGTTACGATTATTCCTGTTACAGAAGATTCCGGCGGAAGGGCAAGCGGAATTGCTCCGCATCCATTATGTGATACGCTGTCGTATATAGCAGGGGATTATGCGGCTTATGTTCCGGGGAAAAAAGATAAGGAAAAGGCTCTTGAAAAGTCAGAAAAATATCTTGAAAACCTGAAAAAATGGGCTGAATCTGATTATTCACATTATAAAGTCCGTGCTGTTTACAAATATCTGGAAAAGAAAACAGTTATAGCTGATCTGGTTCGTGAGAATGTTGTGGAACTTGATTCGCATGGAATGATATCATCTAAAAAAATATGCGGTGAAACAGCCGAAAGAGCTATGGCAAGATTCATTATCCGTTCTCCTGAACATGATGAAACAGAAAAATGCTGGGAGGACAAGACTCTTTTTCAGAAATTTTCCGAGTATTACAATTCACTTATAGATGATGTGAATTACCATGATATATGTTACGTCAGCGGAGAGGATATGGCGGTCTGCTGTAACCATCCGAAAGGAATTGTTCCTTCAAGTTATGGAGCAAAAATGGTGTGTATAAATACGAGCAATTTTGTAAGTCTGGGAAGATTTATAGCAGGCGGAGAAACCTGTGCTGTCGGATATGACTCAACGCAGAAAGTTCATAACGCTCTTTCATGGCTTGTTAAAAATCAGGGCTGTGTTGTCGGTTCAAAAGACAAGAGAACATATATATGCTGGTGTCCTGCGGGAAAGCCGACTATCAACCCGGTTGATACAAGATGGGGTGATGAGGAACTTGGCAGCTGTGATACCCATATGGAATATAAGGAAGAAATAGAAAAGCTTTTTAATGGCAAAAGCGGAGTGTTCTCTGAAAGCGACAAGGTCGTTCTTATTTCCCTTGAAGCTGCAACAACAGGACGTCTTTCGGTTACATATTATAACGAACTTATAGCGTCTGACTTTATGGAGCGAATGACAAGATGGTCTGAAACTTGCTGCTGGTATTTCAAAAGGAAGAACAGTGAGGGCAAATACAGAGATGTTATCAGGACGCCGGATACAAAAAGTATCGTAAAATATGCGTTCGGAATGGAACAGGGAAAGTTTGTTGAACTTGGAGACAAGGTATTCAAAGAACAGGTTCAGAGGATAGTTCACTGTATCGCTGATAAAAAGCCGGTTCCGAGGGATATTGTATATGTACTTATGCATAAGGCATCGAATCCGCAGTCTTATAAAATGTGGATGAATTATCAGAATGTTTTGTCAACGGCGTGTGCCATGACTGCAAAATATTATAACGATTTGGAAGGGAAAGTGAAGTACGGCATGAATCTGGATAAAAATAATACAGACAGAAGTTATCTTTTCGGAAGACTGCTTGCCATTGCGGAAATTATCGAATACAGAACTTATAAAAATGATGCAGGTGGCGGCAGACTTACAAATGCAACTCAGCTTCAGTCAGCGTTTGTAAATCACCCATGGCATACATGGAGTGTTCTTGAGAAAAAGCTTATTCCTTATTATAAACAGACAGATCTGGCATCTGTTGAATATTATAAATCACTTATCGGCGGTATAATTGAACAGCTCCAGACAGATAGTCCGGCAAAGCTTAATATGCCGCTCAGAGAAACCTATCTTCTGGGATATTATCACCAGAGAAAAGAAATGTTTACTAAAAAAGAGGAGGATAAATAATCATGGGAATTCTTTCAAACAAAATTGATTTTATGATGCTTTGTACAGTAAAAAATGCAAATCCAAACGGAGATCCGCTTGACGGAAACAGACCAAGAACCACATATAGCGGTCAGGGTGAAATTTCAGATGTATGCATAAAGAGAAAGATAAGAAACAGACTCCAGGACATGGGGGAGAACATTTTTGTTCAGTCAGATGATAAACGTGATGATGAATATACCAGTCTGAGTGAGAGAGCATCTAAAACTATTACAGAATATGACGACAAGGAAGATTATGCAAAGCAGGCTTGTCAGCAGTGGATTGATGTAAGAAGTTTCGGTCAGGTATTTGCATTTAAGAGTGCAAAGAGTGATAAGGACAAAGGAGTTTCTGTCGGGGTAAGAGGTCCGGTTTCAATTCATCAGGCTGTAAGTGTTTCTCCGGTTGAAGTTGCAAGTATTCAGATAACAAAGAGTGTAAATTCAGAACCGTCAGCAAAAGGTGAAAAATCATCTGATACAATGGGTACTAAGCACATGATTCCATTCGGACTTTATATTATAAAGGGTTCTATAAATGTCCAGCTGGCAGAAAAAACAGGATTTACAGAAGATGATGCAGAAAAGATAAAAGAATCACTCAGAACTTTGTTTGTAAATGACTGTTCATCAGCAAGACCTGACGGAAGTATGGAAGTATGCAGAGTATACTGGTGGAAACACAATAACAAGACCGGTCAGTATTCAGCGGCGAAGGTTCATAATTCTATAAGCATAAAGCTTAAAGATGATGTTGAAATACCTTCAGATTTCAGTGACTACGAAATTACAGAAAACGACCTTGACGGTCTGAAGCCGGAAGTTTTTGAAGGTATCTGATGGAATATTCCGAAGAAGATTTCCTGATGCTTTCAGGCATACAGCATTTTTGTTTTTGCAGACGTCAGTGGGCATTGATACACATTGAAATGGTGTGGGAAGAAAATCTGTGGACAGCGGAAGGGGAAATCATGCATGAAAAGTGTCATGACAGCTTTTCCGCTGAAAGCCGCGGAAACAGAATCATATCAAGAGGAATGCCTGTGTTTTCAAGAACTATGGGTATTTCCGGTGAATGTGATGTGGTTGAGTTTATAAAAGATAAAAATGGTATAAATATAAACGGCAGGGAAGGAAATTACAGGGTTTATCCTGTTGAATACAAAAGGGGAAGTCCTAAAGATGATGAATCTGATATCCTTCAGCTTTGTGCACAGGCAATGTGTCTTGAAGAAATGCTCGTCTGTACAATTGATGAGGGTGCATTATTTTATGGTGAAACCAGACGGCGAAGCAAAGTTCAGCTGACAGATGATATGAAAGAACGGGTTCGTGAAATGTACAAAGAGATGCATAAATATATGAGGGACGGATATATTCCTAGGGTGAAACCGACCAAAAGCTGTAATGCCTGTTCTCTGAAAAATCTGTGTATGCCAAAGCTTTATAAACTTCAGGACGTGAAAAAATATATGAAAGAAAATCTTGAATAAATTATGAAAAAACTTCTTAATACATTATATGTTACAAATGAAAATGCTTATCTTTCTCTTGACGGTGAAAATATCATTGTAAAAGAGGAGGGGAAAATTCTTGGAAGAGTTCCGATACATACAGTTGAAAGCATAGTTATATTCGGATATATCGGAGCAAGTCCTGCACTTATGGGAAAATGTTCTGAACTGGAAAAGCAGATTGTATTTTTGAAACCGAGCGGAAGATTTCTTGCAAAGGTTACGGGAAAATCCTATGGAAATATATTGTTGCGTCGTCAGCAGTACAGAATATGCGATGATCGGGAGAAGAGCCTTGATATTGCAAGAAATATTATTTCAGCCAAGATACACAACAGCAATTCTGTTATAAAAAGAGCGGTTCGTGATCATGCTGTCAGAATTGATGTCAGCCGTTTTGAGGAGTCATCACTGTTTCTGGATAAATCCGCCAAGGAAGCTTATGAATGTGAAGATGCAGACAGCCTGAGAGGAATTGAAGGCTCAGGAGCCGGAATATATTTTTCACTGTTTGATGATATGATACTTCAGCAGAAAGAGGATTTTTATTACAAGTCACGTTCAAGACGTCCACCTATGGATAATGTAAATGCTTTGCTTTCGTTTGCATACAGTTTACTGACATCAATGTGTGTGAGTGCTCTGGAAACAGTGGGACTTGATCCTTATGCAGGTTTTTTTCATACTGAACGTCCGGGAAGATGTTCGCTGGCACTTGACATTGTTGAGGAATTTCGTGCTTGTTTTGCTGACAGATTTGTTTTGTCGGTAATCAATAAAAAAATACTTACTTATAAGGATTTCACACAGAAGGAAAATTTCGGAGTGCTGCTTGAAGATGACAGCAGAAAAAAATTCATTTCAGCATGGCAGGCAAAAAAATATGAAAAAATAACCCACCCGTTTCTTAATGAAAAAGTGGAGTGGGGAATGGTTCCCTATGTTCAGGCTATGCTTCTTGCAAGGTATATTCGTGGTGATATGAATAGTTATCCGCCATTTATGTGGAAATAATAAGGTGAATTTCATGCTTGTATTGATTACTTATGATGTAAATACGGAGAGCAGTTCTGGAAAAAAGCGTCTCAGAAAAGTGGCAAAGGTATGTGTTGATTACGGGCAAAGGGTTCAGAATTCTGTTTTTGAATGTAGTCTTGATCCTGTAGAGTTGTGTCAGGTTAAAAATAAGCTGTTGTCTTTGATAGATATTGATAAAGATAGTCTTAGAATATATAATCTGGGAAACAATTACAAGTCCAGAATAGAACATTATGGAGCAAAGGAAACTTACTTGCCTTGTGATGATATGATATTCTGAGCGAATGCCAAGTAAACATAAAATTTGCAATGAAAAAAGAAATAAAATGATGTTTTTCTCTGCCAAAAACGTTGAAAAATATCAGAGAAAATCCAGTATTTGTGCAAAATAAATACTGGTTGCGGATATTTTTTGTTAATTCCGCAGTCGCTCCTCTCACGAGGAGCGTGGATTGAAATCAAAATGCTGATTAACTCATTTGCCATAAATGCGTCGCTCCTCTCACGAGGAGCGTGGATTGAAATTTTCTCGGCTTTTTCGGATTTCGGGATTTTTAAGTCGCTCCTCTCACGAGGAGCGTGGATTGAAATATCGGCAACAATAGTCAAAATCATTTGAAAGGATGTCGCTCCTCTCACGAGGAGCGTGGATTGAAATTGTAAGTCTGATTGTGTTTGCCATAATTAATTAGTCGCTCCTCTCACGAGGAGCGTGGATTGAAATTGGCTGGCAAAAAAGAGAGTATGGATTGCTTAAGTCGCTCCTCTCACGAGGAGCGTGGATTGAAATTGGCAGAACGCCGACATGGGAAGAGATGTGCAAGGTCGCTCCTCTCACGAGGAGCGTGGATTGAAATTTTCTATCGGATCCAGTGATTTCACCTTGTTTATTTTGTCGCTCCTCTCACGAGGAGCGTGGATTGAAATCACAAAATGTAGTATACTAATAAACGTAGACAGAAGTCGCTCCTCTCACGAGGAGCGTGGATTGAAATCAGCTTGCCGCCCTGTGCTGTGCCCATGCCCATGTCGCTCCTCTCACGAGGAGCGTGGATTGAAATATCATATAAAATCATCCTTTCTTACATAAAAAAAGTCGCTCCTCTCACGAGGAGCGTGGATTGAAATCTGATAACTTCTTTATTCCAGTAAAAAAACTTTTTGTCGCTCCTCTCACGAGGAGCGTGGATTGAAATTCCCTGTCGTCTTTGACGGCGGGGGGAATTTTTTGTCGCTCCTCTCACGAGGAGCGTGGATTGAAATAAGCTTTTTGCTAATCTCAGTGTTAAGCTCGTCCCGTCGCTCCTCTCACGAGGAGCGTGGATTGAAATCATGGATTTTTTGCCGCCTACTGTATTAGGGATAAGTCGCTCCTCTCACGAGGAGCGTGGATTGAAATTCCACGCTCCTTAAAACGGCGGCTCGCAAATCTGTCGCTCCTCTCACGAGGAGCGTGGATTGAAATAGAGAAAAACATAAGCGTGTGTCTGTCCTGATAGCGTCGCTCCTCTCACGAGGAGCGTGGATTGAAATACCTTGTTTATTTTCTTTTCTTGTTTTTCAAACTGTCGCTCCTCTCACGAGGAGCGTGGATTGAAATTTTATCTATGCGACCCGAGCCGAAATAAAGAGTGCGTCGCTCCTCTCACGAGGAGCGTGGATTGAAATCATGACGGTACTGTCTTTGTATCGCCCGGCACGCCGTCGCTCCTCTCACGAGGAGCGTGGATTGAAATCGCACTGTCAAAATAAGCATCATAAACATTGTATGTCGCTCCTCTCACGAGGAGCGTGGATTGAAATATATAAGTTTTTGCAGCAGCAGCATCTACTTCTGTCGCTCCTCTCACGAGGAGCGTGGATTGAAATTGTTTTTCTGAACGTGCAGCCCTCGCAATTTTTTACGTCGCTCCTCTCACGAGGAGCGTGGATTGAAATAAAACGCTTTGTTACAGCTCCGTTTGTCAGCGGAGTCGCTCCTCTCACGAGGAGCGTGGATTGAAATATAAAACCCTCATAATTAGCTGTATAATAGCCGCTGTCGCTCCTCTCACGAGGAGCGTGGATTGAAATCCGTCTTTTGTATGGCGTACTTGTAAAAATCCGGTCGCTCCTCTCACGAGGAGCGTGGATTGAAATCGTAAAATTATCAATCTCATCTTGCCCCCAACATTCGTCGCTCCTCTCACGAGGAGCGTGGATTGAAATCGAGATATCAAGAGGGTTGTCAACCTCTATGTCAGTCGCTCCTCTCACGAGGAGCGTGGATTGAAATTTGTAACGGTTGTATCCACATCTTTCGTGGCAGCGTCGCTCCTCTCACGAGGAGCGTGGATTGAAATATCGCACACTTGATTGTAAATGTTGTGCTTGATGTCGCTCCTCTCACGAGGAGCGTGGATTGAAATAAGGCATTTTTAAGCTTTGTTTCTGCAAGCTGAGTCGCTCCTCTCACGAGGAGCGTGGATTGAAATAACTGCCAGCTTCAGCATCTTCTTCAGCTCTTCGGTCGCTCCTCTCACGAGGAGCGTGGATTGAAATGTCCTCATAAAACCAGCCGCCCTTTCTGCCGTCGTCGCTCCTCTCACGAGGAGCGTGGATTGAAATATTGTGATACTCAGTCAAAAGGCACGGGTATAAAGTCGCTCCTCTCACGAGGAGCGTGGATTGAAATTGATTATCAGAAGTTTAAACAAAAGTATTGGGGTGTCGCTCCTCTCACGAGGAGCGTGGATTGAAATCGATACTCAGATTAGGTGGTTTGAGTATCAAGGCGTCGCTCCTCTCACGAGGAGCGTGGATTGAAATAAGGAAGCTTACATAAAGCAGTTTAACGCTATGGGTCGCTCCTCTCACGAGGAGCGTGGATTGAAATGCATAAGGATTACAGTGTTACAATCGGCTGGCAGTCGCTCCTCTCACGAGGAGCGTGGATTGAAATGTGCTCTTTTTGCCGTAGGTTTCAATCTGTTCACGTCGCTCCTCTCACGAGGAGCGTGGATTGAAATGTGTGCCGTTAAATGCCGATGCACTTTTTTCTATGTCGCTCCTCTCACGAGGAGCGTGGATTGAAATTACAAAATGCCCTTTGGCAATTAAACACGAGCATGTCGCTCCTCTCACGAGGAGCGTGGATTGAAATACAGGGCAGTCAACAGACAAATTACCTTGCAACGGTCGCTCCTCTCACGAGGAGCGTGGATTGAAATTCTCATGCGTTCCGCCTTTCGGGGGTCTACATCGTCGCTCCTCTCACGAGGAGCGTGGATTGAAATATTAAAAAATGCCAGCTTGCATCCCGTGCACTTTTAGTCGCTCCTCTCACGAGGAGCGTGGATTGAAATTGCTTTGAACGGATATAATTTCAGACGTAAAATAGTCGCTCCTCTCACGAGGAGCGTGGATTGAAATTTATGGTAACATCGTTTTGCCTTATAATCTGCGCTGTCGCTCCTCTCACGAGGAGCGTGGATTGAAATACCTTTTTCAGGAAAGATGAACTGTCCTGCATAGTCGCTCCTCTCACGAGGAGCGTGGATTGAAATTGAATTATGGAAGAAAGCGCTGAAAGCTGATTATACCGTCGCTCCTCTCACGAGGAGCGTGGATTGAAATTTATTTTGGGTAAAAGTATCAGCCAAGGCATAAAGTCGCTCCTCTCACGAGGAGCGTGGATTGAAATTGTTGTATGTACAAGGTCGCCGTCCTCTGGATCGTCGCTCCTCTCACGAGGAGCGTGGATTGAAATCTGTACTTTTGCATCAAACACAGTATATCTGCTGTGTCGCTCCTCTCACGAGGAGCGTGGATTGAAATAAATCTTTAATACTTGCCATTTTATTCTCCTTTGTCGCTCCTCTCACGAGGAGCGTGGATTGAAATGAGTGTTGGGGGCAAGATGAGATTGATAATTTTACAGTCGCTCCTCTCACGAGGAGCGTGGATTGAAATAGACCACAGTAAATTTATGCGTATGATTAACGTAGTCGCTCCTCTCACGAGGAGCGTGGATTGAAATCGATGTAAGTTTTCATAAAATCAACCTCTTTCTTGTCGCTCCTCTCACGAGGAGCGTGGATTGAAATTAAACAACTTATATGGGAAATTTTTGGAATCGGGGTCGCTCCTCTCACGAGGAGCGTGGATTGAAATAGAAAATCTTGCTAATTTTTTACAAACTAAATTAAGTCGCTCCTCTCACGAGGAGCGTGGATTGAAATTATTGTGCAATAAAGGTTTTTTCACAACGCTTATAGTCGCTCCTCTCACGAGGAGCGTGGATTGAAATGGTGTAGTCCGCACGGTCACACGCATAATAATAAGTCGCTCCTCTCACGAGGAGCGTGGATTGAAATCAATTCTGGGAATATAGTATCAAACTTGTGAACGTCGCTCCTCTCACGAGGAGCGTGGATTGAAATACCCCCTTTCAAGCGTTGCAACGTGAACTATTTGTCGCTCCTCTCACGAGGAGCGTGGATTGAAATCCTTACCTTGATTATATTATAACACATTGTGACGTCGCTCCTCTCACGAGGAGCGTGGATTGAAATTGCGGAATATGGCGGTTGGCATGACGGGCAGGATTGTCGCTCCTCTCACGAGGAGCGTGGATTGAAATCATGGTAATTCAGGAAAATTTGAATATGAAATATGTCGCTCCTCTCACGAGGAGCGTGGATTGAAATCGTTGTAAATCACACAGCCGAGTTCGTCAGGGCGTCGCTCCTCTCACGAGGAGCGTGGATTGAAATACAAAAATTAACAATACAATTTGTGCTGATTTTTGTCGCTCCTCTCACGAGGAGCGTGGATTGAAATAAAAGACAGCCATGGCAGAAGCAAATTTGACGTATGTCGCTCCTCTCACGAGGAGCGTGGATTGAAATGTTGTAGATTTTGCCTGTATCACCAAGCTCGCACGGTCGCTCCTCTCACGAGGAGCGTGGATTGAAATTTCAGCTATTCTAAGTCCCGTTTCCTTTGGATATTGTCGCTCCTCTCACGAGGAGCGTGGATTGAAATAGCAGTGCCTTGACAGTATTGTAAAAGGCGTGGGGTCGCTCCTCTCACGAGGAGCGTGGATTGAAATCGCTTTAATTTTTTCACATTTATCTATGTAATTGGTCGCTCCTCTCACGAGGAGCGTGGATTGAAATTCCGAGACGGTCAATCTCCTCGTCAAGTCTGTCAGGTCGCTCCTCTCACGAGGAGCGTGGATTGAAATGAGGTTTCCGAGAGCGTTTGTCAGGCGCTCCCCGAGTCGCTCCTCTCACGAGGAGCGTGGATTGAAATTCCTTGTAAACGATAAGCTGCGATGTTCTTCCGTGGTCGCTCCTCTCACGAGGAGCGTGGATTGAAATTGTCATGGTACAATGACATTGTGTTGTTTTTTACAGTCGCTCCTCTCACGAGGAGCGTGGATTGAAATAGCCCAATTCCAACATCCAAACCTAAAACAGCCATGTCGCTCCTCTCACGAGGAGCGTGGATTGAAATTTTTTGTATACCGAATCCACACATCGAGCAGCCGTCGCTCCTCTCACGAGGAGCGTGGATTGAAATCGAACCAGAAACGGAAGGAAAATCCATATACAGTGTCGCTCCTCTCACGAGGAGCGTGGATTGAAATATCTAACAAATATTATTATGATAGTGACTATGTTGTCGCTCCTCTCACGAGGAGCGTGGATTGAAATTATGAGAAGTTTCCGAATGCGCCAAAAGTGTCGCTCCTCTCACGAGGAGCGTGGATTGAAATCGCTCGTGGCGATTTTGGCAAGGTTTGATTTTAGTCGCTCCTCTCACGAGGAGCGTGGATTGAAATGGCGTGGGTATTGCTTTTTACCTAATCCGGTTGTGTCGCTCCTCTCACGAGGAGCGTGGATTGAAATGAGAGGCAACAGACAATTTTATAACATTATCGCGTCGCTCCTCTCACGAGGAGCGTGGATTGAAATAACCTGATTTTTATAGGCATTGCTTAAATTAGTGGTCGCTCCTCTCACGAGGAGCGTGGATTGAAATATTTTGACCTCCATTTTTTATTATAATATTTTAAGTCGCTCCTCTCACGAGGAGCGTGGATTGAAATCAGCTCCGATTGTAAGTGTGGCAGATAAGGCAGAGGTCGCTCCTCTCACGAGGAGCGTGGATTGAAATCACTCATTATACAGCTTACGGTATATCTCAAATTGTCGCTCCTCTCACGAGGAGCGTGGATTGAAATATGGATACTAAAATTGCCTTTATAAAACTTATCGTCGCTCCTCTCACGAGGAGCGTGGATTGAAATATTGACACACTGGTCAAAGTAGCAATAAGTTCGGGTGTCGCTCCTCTCACGAGGAGCGTGGATTGAAATATGGATACTAAAATTGCCTTTATAAAACTTATCGTCGCTCCTCTCACGAGGAGCGTGGATTGAAATATTGACACACTGGTCAAAGTAGCAATAAGTTCGGGTGTCGCTCCTCTCACGAGGAGCGTGGATTGAAATATGGATACTAAAATTGCCTTT
>ERZ826613.1732-NODE-1732-length-24228-cov-4.562694_pt1 | contig 24228 bp, 22 predicted proteins | sample MGYA00519925_ERZ826613 | MGnify/ENA primary metagenome ERZ826613 (study PRJEB31778, sample SAMEA3449236) | human gut metagenome | biome: human gut; feature: human-associated habitat; material: faeces | place: United Kingdom | collected 2010/2012 ... | reverse complement strand
TCGTCCTCTGCTCCCTGCGTATCCCGGTAGGGCGAGGGGCACGGCGGGCCTAAGGCTTTTCCCAAAAAGCAGAAGATCCCCCGCAGAAGCGCCGGTCGTTCCGGTGTTTCTGCGGGGGATACGTTATCTTCTCATGAAAATCAAGCGGCTTAGTCCTTGGACCACTTGACGCCCTGGGGGGTGTCCATGAGGGTGATGCCCATGGCCTTGAGCTCGTCGCGGATGCGGTCGGCCTCGGCAAAATTCTTCGCCTTCTTGGCCTCCGCGCGCTGGCGGATCAGGTTCTCGATGCCCTCGTCCGCCGTGCCGTCCTCAGAGACGACCGTGAAGCCGCCCGCGCTCTGCTGAGACGCAGCCTTCTCCTTCTTCTCGCGCTCGGCTTCGGCCTTTTTGAGAAGGTCGAGGCTCAGCACCGTGTCATAGTCGCCGATGATGGCGAGCTTCGTCGCGCCCGTAGTCTTGGCCTTGAGCACGTCGTAGAGCGCGGTCACGCCCATGGCGGTGTTGAGGTCATTGTCCATCTCCTTCATGAACTTCGCGCGGTATTCGGCACGCACGGCCTCGTCTACGCCGCCCTCGTCCTTGATATTCGCAATCTTCGCGATGAGCTTGTTGTACGCGGCGACCGCATTGTCAAGGTTTTCCCACGTGAAGACAAGACTCTTGCGGTAGTGGCTCTGTAAGCAGAAGAAGCGGTACGCCAGCGGGTCATAGCCCTTTTCCTCAAGCAGTGAGACCGTCAAAAATTCGCCCTTGGATTTGGACATCTTGCCGTGCGAGGTGTTGAGATGCGCCACGTGGCACCACTGGAGGCACCAGGGATGACCGAGGTAGCTCTCGCTCTGCGCGATCTCGTTCGTGTGGTGCGGGAAGGCGTTGTCCACGCCGCCGCAGTGCAGGTCGAGGTATTCGCCGTTGTACTTCATCGAAATGCCGGAGCACTCGATGTGCCAGCCCGGATAGCCCACGCCCCAGGGGGAATCCCACTTGAGCGCCTGATCCTCGAACTTGGACTTGGTGAACCAGAGAACGAAGTCATTCTTGTTCTTCTTGTTCTCGTCCTCCTCCACGCCCTCGCGCACGCCGACGGCGAGGTCTTCCTCGTTGTGGTCGTTGAAGATATAGTAGCGCTCGAGCTTGCTCGTATCGAAGTACACATTGCCGCCGGCGATATAGGCATAGCCGGTGTCGAGCAGCTTCGTGATGATCTTGATATAATCGTCGATCAGGCCCGTTGCGGGCTGGACGACGTCGGGGCGCTTGATGTTGAGCTTCTTGCAGTCGGCGAAGAACGCGTCGGTGTAGAACTTGGCGATCTCCATGACGGTCTTGTGCTCGCGCTTAGCGCCCTTGACCATCTTATCCTCGCCCTCGTCGGCGTCGCTCGTCAGGTGGCCGACGTCGGTGATGTTCATGACGCGGTTCACGCTGTAGCCCGAAAAGCGCAGGTACTTTTCCAGCACGTCCTCCATGATGTAGGAGCGCAGGTTGCCGATGTGGGCAAAGTGGTACACGGTCGGGCCGCAGGTGTACATCTCCACATGGTTCGGCGTATGGGTCTTGAATTCTTCCTTTTTATGGGTCGCTGAATTGTATAAATACATGATAGATCTCCTTTGAGAAGATGAAATAACGGATTTAGTCCGCCTCTTTGAAGACGTCGAGGTTCTTTGCGAAATACTCAATGCCGGAGTACACGGTCGTCGCCACGATGACCGCGATGCACACGACATTCAAAAGGTTGCTTTGGAAGACCAGCATCAGGCACAGGCATACCATGGTCGAGGCGGTCTTCACCTTGCCCGACCACGCGGCCGCGATGACACGCCCCTGCTCCACGGCGACAAGGCGCATGCCGGACACGGCAAATTCGCGCAGCAGCACGATGGCGAGGCACCAGCCGGGCATCTGCCCACATTCGACAAAGTAGCACATTGCCGCCATGACAAGCATTTTGTCCGCCAGCGGGTCCATGAACTTGCCGAAATTTGTGATCTGATTATAGTGGCGAGCGATGTAGCCGTCGGCAAAGTCCGTCAGGCACGCAACGATAAAAATGCCGAGCGCCCACCATCTCGCACCCGCGAAGTCCAGGTACAGCACCACTAAGAATACAGGGATCAGCGCAATGCGCATGATCGTTAATTTGTTTGCAGTTGTCATATCTCTCTTTCCTCCTGCCTTGCAGGGCATTTACTTATTCGACCGCTTCGCCGGTCAGTTCTCCGTCCATCGTGCCGGTCAGGCGGACGTTGACGAACTCGCCTGCCATGATATCACAATTTGCGGAAAAGTAGATCTTTCCGTCGATATCCACGGATTCCGCGTAGCTGCGGCCGACAAAGGACTGCGCTTCCTCGCTCCAGCCCTCGCATAGCACCTCGCGCACATCGCCGAGGACGGATTCATTGTATTCGTCGATGATATCGCTCTGCACGTCGACTAAAAGCTCCGTGCGGCGCTGGGCCTCCTCCATCGGAACGTGCTCCATCGTCGCGGCCTTCGTCCCCTCCTCGGGCGAGAACGGGAACACGCCCGCGCGCTCGATCTTCTCCTCGCGCAGGAAGTCGCAGAGCTCTTCGAACTCCTTCTCCCCCTCGCCGGGAAGACCGGCGATGATCGATGTCCGCAGCACAAGGCCCGGGATGCGCGCGCGCAGGTCGTGGAAAACCTTGCGGATACTCTCTTTCGTGTCGCGGCGGTTCATTGCCTTCAAGATGTCGTCGTTGCAGTGCTGAATGGGGATATCGAGATACGGCACGATCTTCTTTTCCTGCGCGATCGTGTCGACCAGCTCGTCGGTGATGTCATCGGGATAGAGGTAGTGTAAGCGGATCCAGTGGAAATCGAGCTTGCACAGCTCTCGCAGGAGTGCGGCAAGTTGGTGCTCGCCGTTCAAGTCCGTGCCGTAGCGCGTGATGTCCTGCGCGATGACGATGAGTTCCTTCACGCCCGCGGACGCAAGCTCGCTCGCCTCGTCCAGAAGTTCGTTCATCGGGCGGCTGCGGTAACGGCCGCGCAGGCGCGGAATGACGCAGTAGGCACAGCAGTTGTCGCAGCCCTCGGCGATGCGCAGGTACGCGTACCACGGGGGCGTTGATAAAATGCGCGCGCCGCCCTGCACGCAGTTCTGAATGTCGCCCATGTAGCAGGGGCGCAGCCCGCCGGGCGCCATGACCTCATCGACCGCGCAGGCGATCTCGCCGTAGCTGCCGGTGCCGAGCACCGCGTCGACCTCGGGCAGCTCATGGAGCACATCGTCCTTGTAGCGCTGCGCCATGCAGCCGGTAACGATGATCTTTTTGAGCTTGCCCTCTTTTTTGAGCTCCGCCATCTCTAAGATATTATCGATGGCCTCCTCGCAGGCAGAGGCCAGAAAGCCGCAGGTGTTGACCACGGCCACGTCCGCCCCCTCGGGCGAGAGGACGACGTTGTGTCCCGCATGCTGCACCGTGGCCATCATCTGCTCGCAGTTGACCTGGTTCTTGGCGCAGCCCAGGGAAATGAAAGAAACGTTATAGGGCATAGAACCCCTCCTGATCGTAAACTAAGTGTAAAAAACAGCCAAACGACTACTCTTCGTAATCGAATTCCGTCGCATTCTCGCTGAATTGGGCGATTGCCGCGCGCACATCGCGCCACGCAAAGCCCCGCCGCAGCAGCATGTCGGACAGGCGCTTGCGCCCCTTTTCATCGAGCACGCGACCCTTTGTCTTCTGCGCGATCACGCGCGCGATGGCCTCCTGCGCGTCGGGCGACTGCGAAAGCGCGTCCTCCCACAGTTCGCGCGGCACGCCGCGCCGGTAGAGCTCGTCGCGGATCTTCGCCTCGCCATAGCCCATGCCGCCGTAGTGGCGCACAAGCATTGCGGCATACTCCGCGTCGTTGAGCGCGCCGATCTCCTCGAGCCAGTCGCACGCCGATTCGGCGTCGGCCTCGGCCGCCCCCTTTTCCCTGAGCTTTTTCGAAAGCTCTTTCCTTGACAGCGGGCGGGATGAGATCATGTTCGCCGCGCGCACGCGTGTTTCGCTCCGCGCGCCGGACTGCTGCAATTCTACCACAGTCCTATCGTCAATGTCCAGTCCTATACATAAACCGAAACGCAGAAGCTCGCTCTCGGTGATCCGGAGGAGGTCTCCCCCCTCCAGATACACGAGAACGCGCTCCTGCTTATGCTTCGATCGTTCGATCTTCTCAATCTTCATCCTTGAAATCGTCGGCGCTGACGTCCACGGCGCGGCCCGCGGCCTTCGCCGCCACACGGGACTGACCCGTCATCAGCTTGTCGAAGTTGCGGCGGATCTCCGCTTCGAGATTATCGGCAATCTCGGGATTGTTTTTCAGATATTGCTTGGCCGCGTCGCGTCCCTGACCGATGCGCGTTTCGCCCATCGAGTACCACGAGCCGCTCTTCTGCACCAATCCGAGCTTGACGCCGAGGTCGATGAGTTCGCCGATGAGCGAGATGCCCTCGCCGTACATGATGTCGAACTCCGCCTCGCGGAACGGGGGTGCCATCTTGTTCTTCACGACCTTGGCGCGCGTGCGGTTGCCGATGATCTCACTGCCGTTTTTCAGTGCCTCAATGCGGCGCACGTCAATACGCACGCTCGAATAGAACTTGAGCGCGCGGCCGCCGGTCGTGACCTCGGGGTTGCCGTACATGACGCCGACTTTTTCGCGCAGCTGGTTGATGAAAATAACGATGGTGTTCGTTTTGCCGACCGCGCCGGTCAGCTTGCGCAGCGCTTGCGACATGAGGCGCGCGTGCAGACCGACAAAGCTGTCGCCCATCTCGCCCTCGATCTCCGCGCGCGGCACGAGCGCCGCGACGGAGTCGACAACGATGACGTCGATCGCGCCGGAGCGCACGAGCGCCTCGGTGATCTCAAGCGCCTGCTCGCCGGTGTCCGGCTGGGAGACGAGCATATCCTCGACCTTGACGCCAAGCGCGCGGGCATAGGTGATGTCGAGCGCGTGTTCGGCGTCGATGAACGCGACCTCGCCGCCCGCCTTCTGCGCCTGGGCGAGCACATGCAGTGCCAGCGTCGTCTTACCGGAGGATTCAGGCCCGTAGATTTCGATGATACGGCCCTTGGGCAGGCCCCCGATGCCGAGCGCCAGATCAAGCGCCAGCGAGCCCGTAGAGATGGCCTCCACATTGCTCACGGTGTTGTCGCCAAAGCGCATGATCGAGCCCTTGCCGTAGGTGCGCTCGATCTGCTGCATCGCGGTCTCGATCGCCCGCTTCTTGTCGTCGGCCATCGCCGCAGCTGCCTTCGTCTGAGACTTTTCTGCCATGTTCGCGTTCCTCCCGATTCTTTATGTAAACTAAATTTGCTTCAAATGGTCTCCACGCGCGTGCCGTACACCACGCGGGGGATGTTGTTGAGGTCCTTGACGATCTGAATGTCGCCAAAACCGTGCGAGCGCATGATGCGCAGCACTTGATCCGCCTGCCCGATGCCGACCTCGAAAAAGAGCATGCCGTTTTCACACAGGGCATCGCGCCACTTTTCGCAGATCACGCGGTAAAAGTCGAGCCCGTCCGCGCCGCCGTCGAGCGCAAGGCGCGGCTCGTGCTCGCGCACAGAGGCGTCGAGCGTGTCGATGTCCGCGCTCGGGATGTACGGCGGGTTGCTGACCAAAAACTGAAATTCCCCCAGCGTGCGCGCGGGCTTTTCCCTCGCGTCGATCTTCAGGCTCGCCACCCGCGCCGTCAAACGGTTGCGGCGGATGTTCTGTCGGCAGATCTTGAGCGCCTCTTCATCGTATTCGCCGAGCAGCACACGCGCGTTCGGCAGGTTTGCCGCCGCGGCAAGGCCGATGCATCCGCTGCCCGCGCAGAGGTCCAGAATGCGGCAGCTCCCCGCGCCGCGCGCCGCGTCGATGAGCTTCGTCGCCAGCACCTCGGTATCGGGGCGCGGGATGAGCACCGCGGGCGAAATATCGAGCGGCAGGCCGTAAAACTCCCACTCGCCGATGAGGTAGGCCACCGGCTCGCCCGCCAAGTGGCGCTTGACGAGCTCGCGCGCACTCTGCTCCACCTCTGGCGAGGCGTAGAGTGAGCCGTCGCGCACCAGCTCCTCGCGCGTTTTTGCCGCCGCGGCGCAGACGAGCTCGCGCGCCGACTGCGTCGCCTCCTCGTCGCCCGCGCGCCTCAGCTCCGTGCGCAGGTCCAGATAGAGATTATTATACGTCGTTGCCATGCTTACCACGCATCCTTGCCTTTTTCTTCGGGAATGACCAGCTCGAGCGCGCGGATGGCGACCTCGAGCATGCTGTCGTCCGGCTCGTTGGTCGTAAAGTTTTGCAGCCACAGACCCGGACGCGCCAGAAAGCGCGTCACCTTATTGTCGTGCCCGCCGACGTAGCGGTTGAACTCATACGTCACGCCCACGATTGGAATGAGCAGCAGCAGGTGCAGCGCCACGCGCACCCACATGTTGCGCCAGTTGACAAAGCTGAAGACAAGGCTCGAGACTAAAATTGACACGACCACGACCACAAAGAGAAAGCTCGTGCCGCAGCGCGGATGGTGGCGCGGCTGGATGCGGCAGTTTTCGACCGTCAGCGGCAGCCCCGCCTCGTAGCAGAAGATCGTCTTATGCTCCGCGCCGTGGTACTGGAACACGCGGTAGATGTCCTTCTGCTTGGAGCACAGGATCATGTAAGCGAAGAAGATCACGAGCTTGATGACGGATTCGACCAGATTGTGCACCGCCGCGCTCTTGATATACGGGTCGATAAAGCCGGCCAGAAACGTCGGCAGCAGGAAAAAGAGCAGGATCGTCAGCCCCAGCGACAGAAAGACCGCCAGCGCCGTGATGAATTTCTGCATTTTTTCGTTGCCGAGCTTTTTTTCAAGCCACTGGTCGAATTTGCTCGGCTCGGCGACGTCCTCGTCGGGGAAATAGTCCGCCGAAAACATCAACGCCTTGACGCCCTTGACCATTGAATCGACGAACGTCACCGCGCCGCGGATGATGGGTAAGCCCAAAACGGGGTACTTGTCGCGCACGAGCGTCAGCTCCTCGACCTTTTCGACCAGCCCGTCCGGCGAGCGGACGACAATAGCCTGCTTGCCCGGACCGCGCATCAAAACTCCCTCGATCAACGCCTGTCCGCCGATGCTCGTGCGGAACTTGGACGCGGAAGCCTTGTTTTTTGCTTCTTCTGCCATGAATGGTTCTCCTTTTTCTATGCGATATCATACCACGGGTTTTGCAAGAATGCAACACCCGTTCTATTTTTCACGACATGGGCAGCGAGATCGTCACGACCGCGCCGCCGCCCTCGGCGTTGGCGATGTCCAGTCGTCCGCCGTGGCGCTGGACGATCTCGTCGCACACCGCCAGGCCGATGCCGCTGCCCCGAGCCTTGGAGGAGCCCTTATAAAACTTCTGCTTCACAAAAGGGACCTCCGCCGGAGGGATGCCGGGGCCGTAGTCCCGGATGCGCACCACATAGCTGTCCCCCTCCTGGGTCATGTCCACGTCGATGCGCTTGCCCGCGCCGCCGTGCTTGGCGGCGTTGTCCAGCACGTTGCAGAACACCTGCTTCAGCCGCTGGGGGTCGCCGGAGATGGGCTCGGTATACAGCTCCTGATCGCTGTGATAGTTCAGCTGGATGCCGTCCTGGCGGAACAGCTCCCGATAGGTATAGATGGCGTCCTCCAGCTCCGCCTGCAGGTCCATTTCCTCCACCTGCAGGGTGAAGCGGCCGTCCTGCATTTTGGAAAACTCCAGCAGCTCCTCCACCATGCCCGTCAGGCGGCGGGCCTCCTTGACGATGATGCGCAGGCCCCGGCGCAGCTGGCGGGGGTCGCCGCTTTCATCCCCCAGCAGGGTCTCGCCCCAGCCGCTGATGGCCGTCAGAGGGGTGCGCAGCTCGTGGGACACGGAGGAGATGAACTCCGTCTGCATTTTCTCGCTCTGGCTGATTTTCAGGGACATGTTGTTGATGTTGTCCACCAGCTGCCCTAGTTCGTCGGTATACTTGTTGGCGATCTGGATGCCGTAGCTGCCAGAGGAGATGCGCTTGGCAGCCTCGGACACCTCCGCCACCGGCTGCACCACGTTGTTGATGAAGATCAGGTTGGACACGAAGATCAGGAAGATCACCGCCGCGATGACGGCGGCCATCACCAGCACCGTCAGCCACAGCTGCTGATCCAGCAGCCGGGTAGAGGTGACGAACCGCATCACGGCCACCACCGTTCCGTTGTAGAACACCGGGCTGGACACCGCCAGGATGCTCTCGCCGGTCAGGGGGTCCCGGCCGGAGAAGGAGGCGGTCTTGCCGGTTTCCACGGCCCGGCCCACCTCCGGGGTGGCGGGGGTGCTGCCGGCCACGGCGCCCCGGGAGGACAGCTCCACCTGGCGCTTGCCGTTGATGAATTGCAGCTCCACGTTCTTGGCCAGGCTGTCGTTCATGCTGTAATCCGTGACGTATTGGGCGGCCCGGCGGTAATACTCGCTGTAGCTGCCCATGCTGTAGGCGCTGAAATAGTCGGAGCCGGACTTGGCCTTGGCCTCCAGAGAGGACCTGGCCCGGGCGTCCAGGCTGGAGCTGATGGTGGCGGCAGAGAGCACGCCCACCAGCACCAGAATGACGATAATGGGTCCCACGCTGCTGGCCAGCCAGCGGCGGCGCAGACCCCGCAGCTTCAGCCGCTTCCCCTGTCCCCGGGTGAACAGCCGCAGCTTGTTATCCGTGTTGGTATCCATGGCTTAAAAGCCCCACTTGTATCCGTAGCCCCACACGGTGTTGATATAGGTGGGGCTGGTGGGGCTGTCCTCGATTTTCAGCCGCAGACGCCGGACGTTGACGTCCACGATCTTCAGCTCGCCGAAATAGTCCCGGCCCCACACCAGGTCCAGGATCTCCTCCCGGGACAGGGCCTTGCCGGGATTTTCCATGAACATCCGCATGATGGAATACTCCACCTGGGTCAGCTTGATGCGCTGGCCGTTTTTCTCCAGGGTGCGGTTGCGGGTGTTCAGCAGGAAGGGTGGCTGGCTGATGGTGCCCGGCGGCAGTTCCTGGGTGCCGCCGCTGCTGCGGCGGATCAGGGCGTCCACCCGGGCAGTAAGCTCCACCGGGGAGAAGGGCTTGGTCACATAGTCGTCGGCCCCGTTCATCAGGCCCGTGACCTTGTCCATCTCCTGGGATCGGGCCGTCAGCATGATGATGCCGATGCGGGGGTTGGTGGCCCGGATGCGGCGGCACACCTCGAACCCGTCGATGCCCGGCAGCATCACGTCCAGCAGGGCCACCAGCGTGTCCGGATTCTCGTGGAGCTTGTCCAGGGCCTCCTCGCCGGTTTCGGCCTCCACCACCTCGTATCCTGCCCGGCGCAGGTTGATCACAATAAAGCTGCGGATGCTGGATTCATCCTCCAGAACCATTACCTTTCTCATGGATTCGACGTTCCTTTCCTCGGATTTTCATGCAGCCCACTCGGCCACCACCAGGTTGAAGCCCAGGCGCAGGCTCTCCTCGTCCAGGCCGCAGTAGCCGGCCCCGGCCAGCAGCTCCCCGCCGTAGGTGACGCCGTTCTGGCGCTTGAGGGCCATGCGGCTGCCCATCATGGCCCGCTTTTCCCGGTTGTCGCCGGTAAGGGCGTACAGGGCCGCCACCGGCTGTCCGTTGGACAGCAGCACCACCTGGCTCTCGTACGCGCCGTTTTCGGCGGTGGTGAAGGTGGCCTCCCCCTGCCAGGTATCCGGCAGGCGGAAATACCACCCGGCAGACAGATCGTGATAGGTCACGCAGTGGACATCCGGGCTTTCGTCGCCGCAGTAGCTGATCCAGCGGACCAGCCCCCGCACCGCCGCGGCGGTGTTGGCGGCAGCGCCGCTTCCCGCGTCGGCGGCGGCAGTCTCCGGCGCGGGGATCTCCACGCTGCCGTCGCCGTCGATGTCCTGGGGCTTGAGCTGCATATAGGGGTACACGGCGGCGGTGAGGCCGGTGGTCCGGTCCTGGGCGATGTTGGTCAGTCCGCCGCTCTCCTGCCACACCAGGATATCCGTCATGGCCATACCCTGGCTGTTGACGCCGGTGGCAAATACGGCGGGGGTGCCGTCGGAGAGCTTGCCCACCACCACGCTGCCCCGGCTCAGCTCCGCCATGGTGTAGGACAAGACGCTGCTGTAGCTGGCGGAGATCACGTCGTCCTTGCGGATATACAGCCCCGCCACCGGCTGGCCATCGTTATCCGAGCGGAACAGCAGCAGGCTCTTGACGCCGTCGCCGTCCAGGTCCGTGACGGTGAAGCGGGTATAGCCGCTTTGCAGCAGCACATAGGGGTCCGGCTGGGGCACATACACGGCCACGGTCTGCACGTCGGCGCTGATGCGCCAGCCCACGATGATCTCCAGCCGGCCGTTGCCGGTGAGGTCCTCATACTGGACACTGTCAATGGCGGTGCCGCTGCTCTCGATAACGCACAGGCGGTGATAGGTGTCGTCCTCCGGCCGGAAAACGAAGATTTTCAGGGGCTTTTCGTCGTCCTGCAGCCGCATGAATACCAGGGCCTCCGACAGGCCGTCGTTGTCCAGGTCCACCATCTGCACCGGCTGGATGTTCTGCCCGGTGCTGGGGCCCACCAGCTCATAGCCCTGCTTCTGCAGGTCGTCCAGCTCCTGGGACAGCCCCTCGTATTCCGCCGACACCCGGGGCAGGGTGAACAGATCCTCCACCGACGAGCGGAACATACACCCGGTCAGGGTCAGCGACATAACCGCCGCCAGAAGCAGCGCCGCCACGCGCTGCGGCAAATGTTTCATTAGAACGATCCCTCCCCCGGTCCGATTTTTTCACTCATCTATCATATCACAGGTTTCGCCGGTTGTATAGCCCTGTTTTGCTCCCGTCACAGAAAATTTATCGTCAGGCCCCGGGAAATAAAAAATGTGGGGCGGGGGCCTGCGGCCCCGCCCCACCGGTTTTCACTTGTTCCCGCTGGTCTTTCTTATCGCACCCGGGGGATCAGCAGCATCCCCTCCGGGCGGTCCTCCGTCAGCTCGTTGGCGGCCCGGATGGCCTCCTCATCGGTGCGGTACTGCCGGGCGATGTCCCACAGGGTCTCCCCTTCTGCCATGCGGCGCAGGATCAGGGAGGGCTGCGGCCCCTCCGGCGGGTCCTGCAGCTCCACCGCCGTCACCGCCGCCACCGGCCGGCGCAGACACCGCCGTGCCTCGAACCGCACCGGCACCGATAACCGGCAGGTGCTGCCGGTGATCTGCATCTGCGGCAGGCCGCAGGCGGCCCGGACGGTCTGCGGCTCCCAGGCCGCCGGGGCCGTCACCTCCGCCGACCGCTCGGCGCACACCGGCGTCCCGCTCTCGTCCAGATACAGCACCCGCAGCCGCACCGTGCACCGCAGGGCCGGGCCGCCGCCCTCCTGCACCGTGCTGACGCCGCTGCATTCTGCCGCCGTCAGATAGGCAAAGGGTCTCCCCTGGCCGAACTCCAGCTGCTGCACCGCCTCCTGGCTGGGGATATCCCGCTGCCAGGCCACCGGCAGCGGCGTCTCCTGCCGCCGGACCTGGGCCGCATGGTGCAGGCTGTACAGGTCCTCTATGTACGATACCTGCTGCTTCCAGCGGACCAGCAGCACCGTGCACACCGTCACGGTGATGCCGAAAGCCGGGCCGTTTTCCGTCCGCAGCACCCGGATCTCGCTGCTGGCCCACTGGATGCGGGCCTCCGTTTCGGCCCCCTCCAGCAGCTCCACCCCGTCCAGCAGCTGGGAGAAGGGCAGCGCCGTCCGGTATGCCGCCAGCTCCTGGTTTTCTCCCCGGTACAGCACGCACACCTCCGCCTGGCCCTTCAGCACCAGGCGGCTGCCCACCCGGCGGCACTCCTCCACCCGGGCGGCGGTGCGCTCCATCAGCACATCCTCCGGCGGCGGGCCGTCGGGCGTCACCTCCTGGGCGAAGGAAAATTCCCGCTCCTCCACCGCTGTCAGCAGCTCCAGCTCCGCCTCCTGCCGCCGCACCCGCAGGGCAGGGTCCTCCTCCGTGCCGCAGCACAGCCGCTGCCGCCGCCGGGCATAGCCGGACACGGTGAACTCCGGCATCACCCGCAGATACAGCTTCCGGGCGGTGACGGCCTTAGCCTCCGCCAGCAGCAGCCGCCCGGTGACGCACACGGCGTCGCAGTCCGCCAGCCGCTTATCCTCCACCTGGCAGGAAAACGGCACCTCCATCGACAGGCTCCGCAAACCCGCGCTCTCCTCCGAGGTATACAGCACCGTCAGCACCACGCTGCCGCCCATGGTCAGCTGCTGGCCCGCCGGATGCTTCTCCCGCAGCCGCAGCTGCCCCACGGTATCCACGATCCGTGCAATGTCCGGGCAATACTCCGGGATCGCCGTCTCCATGGACTCCTCCTGAGTGGTGACCAGGTCGCCTACCGGCTCGCAGCAGGCCAGCTCCGCAAATTTCAGCTCCAGTTCCATGCGTTTCCCGTCCTCTCCTTGTTTTCACTGTCCCAAGGCTATGCGGGAACACGCCGGGTTATTCCTGGATGCCGAACATCCGCCGCAGCAGGCCCCGCAGACACCGGGGCGCCTTCCAGATCACGATCTTCATGCACATTACCTCCCGTCCTTCAAGCATATGATCCCGCAGGCGATCAGCAGAAACGCCACCAGGAACATCAGCGCGCCCACCGGGAAGATGGCGGCGATCAGGATCCCCAGCCCCAGGCCCAGGGCGCACACGCCGATGACCGCGCCGCAATTTCCCCGTCTCATGGCTCTCTCCCTCCTCTGCCTCAGTATATGCCGGAAAGCTCCCTCTTGCGCCGGGAGGAAAAGTACGGTACAATAATCCCCAAAAGGAGGGACGGATATGAACCTGTTATATGCGCTGGAGAGCGTGCGCACTCCGTTCTGGGACGCGGTGTTCTCCGCCGTAACCCACCTGGGCGAGGAGACCGTTTTCATGGTGGCGGCCATTCTGATCTTCTGGTGCGTCAGCAAGCAGGAGGGGTACTATCTGCTGCTGATGGGCTTTTTCGGCACGGTGGTCAACCAGTTTCTGAAGCTGCTGTTCCGGATTCCCCGGCCCTGGGTCCGGGACCCCGACTTCACCATTGTGGAAAGCGCCCGGGCCCAGGCCACGGGCTACTCCTTCCCCAGCGGCCACACCCAGAACGCCGTGGCCACCTTCGGCGGCATTGCCCGGTCCACCCGGCGGCCCTGGGTCCGGTGGGCCTGCGTGGCAGTGCTGCTGCTGGTGTCCTTCTCCCGGCTGTACCTGGGGGTCCACACGCCCCTGGACGTGGGGGTGTCCTTTGCGGTGGCCGGGGTGATGGTGCTGACCCTGTATCCCCTGATCCGCCAGGCCGACCGCAAGCCCAGCCTGATGGCGGGCCTCATCGCCGGGATGCTGCTGGTGGGCATCGCGTATCTGGTGTTTGCGTATGTCTATCCCTTCCCGGCGGACGTGGACCTGGAAAACCTGGCCCACGGGCAGGAAAACGGCTGGAAGCTGCTGGGGGCCACCGTGGGCTTCGGCATCGCCTGGTGGCTGGACCGGCGGTATATCCACTTCGACACCCGGGCCGTGTGGTGGGTGCAGCTTCTGAAGGTGGTGCTGGGCCTTGCGCTGCTGATGGGCATCCGGGCAGGGTTGAAGGGTCCTCTGCTGGCCCTGTTCGGCAGCGCCGGGGTGGCCGGGGCCGTGCGATACGGCATCATGGTGCTGTTCGCCGGAGCCGTCTGGCCCGCCGCCTTCCGCTATATGGCCCGCTGGGGCCGAAAGGCGTGATATGAAGAAAAGCAGTGCCGCGGCACTGCGCCGCAGCACTGCTTTTTTGGCTTGTCAAAAAAGGGCGACACTTTTTTTACAATTTGTGCTGGAAATCCTCGGCATCCATCCGCAGCCGGTAAAAGTTCTGGAGCCACTCCGGCTGTTGGGAAACAGTGTCCCGCAGAGCGGACAGGGTTCGCTTGCCCACCCGGCGATCCAGAATCGCCAGCATCCGGACCAGGGGGTCTTCTGAGTGAAGGCTGGCCGCAATGTCCTGTGTTCGGTAGGCGGCTAACGCATCGCAGAATTCATCATCGGTGTACGCCGTCCGGCGGGAACGGGGCACCTCGTCCAGCAGCATCCACAGGCCGTCCCAGTATTCCCCCAGGCCCACAGGCCGGGGACCGGGCCGATAGCCGTTATCCAGGAACCAGGTGTTGACGGTCTCCAGAGAAAAGTGCTTTACTGGCCTTCCGTCGATGCATATTTCAAATATCCGGGAGCCGTCCATCCCCACATAGGCAGTGCAGCCGTAACGCACCCGGCCATAGAGACAGGGTGCCAGCATATCATGCTCCAGATATCGGCGCATGCCGCTCCATGAGCCTTCATACTTGCCCATCTTATTTCTCCAGCACGAAGCGCATTTCCACGGGGTTGTGGTCGGAATAGGCAAAGCCCAGGTCCACCACGTCGCTGGAGGTCACCGTCACGTTGTCGGACACCAGGAATCCGTCCACCGTCAGCACATACTGCCCCTGGTGATAGGGTCCGTCGGCGTTGCGGCAGCTGGGCACAGGGTTCCCCTCATCCAGCGGCGCGATCAGGGACACGTTGAACCCGTCGAAGGTATCCTCCGGAATGGGCTGGGCCCAGGTGTACTCCTGGTCCGCCTCGCCGAAATAGACGGCGGAATCCCCCAGCAGGTCCTTGTTGAAGTCGCCGCCGGCCCACGCACCAGTTGCCTGCGTCATACTCCCGCTGCATATCCTCCAGCAGCAGCTTCAGCTGCTCCATGGCAATGGTGCCGTCGGAGGTGTAGGCCGACAGGTGCAGGTTATACAGCACCAGCTCGCCGCCGCCGGCCACCGGGATCCGGTGCACGCTGTAGCACCGGTCCAGATCCACCAGCTTCATCAGGCTGTTTTCGATGGGCAGCTCCACCCGCCGGGCGCTGTCCACCGTCAGAGAGGACAGGGTCATCAGCCCCGACACCGACGCCCCGTGAGGGTGGCGCAGGGGGTACATCAGGAAGGGGGAGTCGTAGTTCTGGGCCCAGGTCTCGTCATACTCCGGCAGCACGGACCGCAGCATGGCGGCCTCGTCCACATGATAGCTGCGGGTGGAGTTCCGGTCCACCTCCTGGATGAGATAGAAGTCTGCGTCCTGCTGGGCCAGGAAGGCTCCGATGTTCCCTACGTTGGCCGTCAGGCGCTCCTGGGACCAGGCCCAGGATTCCGTTCCGCCGTCCATGAAAAAGCCATAGTCCGGCTCATACGCGCCGAAGCCAATGTTGTAGGACAGCAGATGGTATTCACATCCGGTCTGAGCAGGCTGGGACACCTGGCGGTCTACCTCCAGGTCCATGTCCCCCAGCCGGTGATAGTCAATGAGCACATACGCCAGATAGCTGATGACCACCAGCAGCACAGCCGCCAGCACCAGCAGCACGATCTTCAGCGGTTTTTTCACGAAACGCGCCTCCTTGTTTACAAAAGTCCATGTATCCATTATAATCGAAGTCAGAACATTTGGAAAGAGGTTTTTTCGTGAAACGATTTGCCATCCGATTCAACGCACCGGTGGTGCTGAGCTTTGCCATCCTCAGCCTGCTGGTGCTGGTGCTGGACTCCGCCACCGGCGGAGCCTCCACGGCCCGGCTGTTCTGCGTATACCGGGCCCCCCTGACGGACCCTTTGACCTATGTGCGGTTTTTCACCCACGTTCTGGGCCACTCGGGCTACAGCCACTATATGGGCAATATGCTGCTTCTGCTGCTGGTAGGGCCGGGGCTGGAGGAGAAGTACGGCAGCCGGAATCTGCTGCTGACCATCGCAATCACCGCCTTTGCCACGGGGCTGGTACAGTTCCTGCTGTTCCCCCACTCGGCCCTGCTGGGGGCCAGCGGCGTGGTGTTCATGATGATCGTCCTGTCCTCGTTCACGGAGATGAAGAAGGGCGGCATTCCTCTGACCATGCTGCTGGTGGTGGCCCTGTACTTAGGCAGCGAGATCGCCGACGGCCTTACCAAGACGGACAACGTGTCCCACCTGACCCACATTGTGGGCGGCGTGAGCGGCATCGTGTTCGGCTTCCGGCTGGCCCGGGCGAAGAAAAGATAGCCCCCCTCCAACGAAACAGCCCCGCAGCCCGCCGGAACCGGCAGACTGCGGGGCTTGCGCTTTGCCTTATTGCAGGGCCTGCAGCGCCGCCCGGGCGGCGGCCTGCTCGGCCTCCTTCTTGCTCTTGCCGGTGCCGGTTCCGGCCGTCTGGCCGTTGAGCAGCACCGCGCAGGTGAACAGCTTGGCGTGATCCGGGCCGGTGGCCCCGATCATCTCATAGTGCAGGGTCTGGTTGCTGCGGCGCTGGACCAGCTCCTGCAGCTCCGTTTTATAGTCCCGGCGGCGCTCCTCCACGGCCTCCTCCTGCTCCTTGTCCAGCAGGACCCGGTGGATCAGCGCCCGGGCGGCCTCCATGCCGCCGTCCAGATACACCGCCGCGAACACGGACTCCGTGGCGTCGGCCAGGATGGAGGGGCGGCACCGACCGCCTCCGGCCTCCTCGCCCTTGCCCAGCCGCAGCTCGTTGCCCAGTCCCAGGCTCTGGGCCACCTCGTACAGGCTCTCCTCGCACACCAGGGCCGCCCGCATCCGGGTCAGGTCCCCCTCCGGCAAATCCGGGTGCTTGTGGTACAGATAGTCCGCCGTGACCAGGCCCAGCACGGCGTCCCCCAGAAACTCCAGCCGCTCGTTGCTGCTGACGCCGCAGCACCGGTGCTCGTTGGCGTAGGAGCTGTGGTACAGGGCCGCCTGAAGCTGCTCCTTGCAGCGGAAGGTATAGCCCAGTTTTTTTTCCAGTACTTGCAGGGTATGCATGATGTTTTTCTCCCTTCCGCAGCGGAAAAAGGAAACCCCGTTGCAACCAACGGGGCCTTCTTTTTCAGCTGCCTGATTGATTCAGTTCAGCTTATTATACAGATAGCGCACGCAGTCGCCCACGGTCTTCAGACCGGTGAGGTCCTCCTCGTCGATCTCGCCGACGTCGAATTCCTCCTCCATGGCCATAACCAGCTCCACCAGGTCCACGGAGTCGGCGCCCAGATCGTCCACAAAAGAACTATCCATGCCGATCTCGTCGGTATCAATGGCAAACTGCTCAGCGATCAGATCCTGCATGGTCTTGAAGATCTCGTCCATCGTCATGAGATGATCCCTCCTTTCGGGCTTTGTCTTGGAAAATAATACGGCAATTGGTCAGGTCTGTCAATACCCTTTTTGTGAATTATTCCGGCTGCACCTGCATCAGATGCACATTTTCCTGAATCTGTCCAATGATGCCGCTTTCGGCCACCTGCCTGGCCTGGCCGATGGCGTTGTCGATGGCCTCGGCGTTGGAGGAGCCGTGGGCCTTGATGACGGGCTTGGAGATGCCAATGAAGGCGGTGCCGCCCACCTTATTGGGGTCCAGCTGGGCCTTGAAGGCCCGCAGCCCCGGCATGACCATGGCGGCGGCCAGCTTGGTCAGCAGATTCTTTTTGAAAATATCGCCCAGGGCATGGCCTGCGAAGGAGCCAACGCCCTCCATGGTCTTGAGCAGGATGTTTCCGGAGAAGCCGTCTGTGACGATAACGTCGCAGCCGCCCTTGATGGCCTCCTTGGCCTCGATGTTGCCGATGAAGTTCAGGTGCCCGTCGGCGCCTGCCTGCCGCAGCAGGGCCAAGGCCGCCTTTTGCAGGTCTGTGCCCTTGCTGTCCTCCGTGCCGATGTTCAGCAGGCCCACCCGGGGGCGCTCCAGCCCCAGGACCCGTCCGGCATAGAAGCTGCCCAGGTACGCGAATTGCAGCAGATACTCCGGCGTGCACTCGGCGTTGGCCCCGCAGTCGATGAGCACGGCCTTGCCGCCGGTGGTGGGAATCACCGGAGCCATCGCCGCCCGGCGGATGCCCCGGATGCGCTTGGTGATCAGGGTGGCCCCGGCCAGCAAAGCCCCGGTGGACCCGGCGGAAACCAGGGCGTCGGCCTTGCCGTCCCGCAGCAGGGTCAGGCCCACGCCCATGGAGGTGTCCTTCTTGTGCCGGAACACCTTGGAGGGGTCGTCGCACATCTCCACGGTCTCCGTGGTGTGGACGATCTCCATCCCCCGGGGGATGGTATCATGGCCGCAGTCCCGCAGGGCCCGGAGAATGGCCTCGGTGTCGCCGGTCAGCAGCACCTCCACGCCCCAGTGCTCCATGCCCAGCAGGGCGCCCTTCACGATTTCCAGCGGGGCGTTGTCGCCGCCCATGGCGTCAATGATGATCTTCATAGTTCAGAACCTCCTGCTTCAGCTGCTCGATAATGGCCAGCGACCGCTGGGACAGCTCGGCGTTTTTGTTGCGCTTGCCCTTGACCCGGTGGTCCAGAGGCGGCATGATGCCGAAATTGATGTTCATGGGCTGGAACTGGGTCACGGACTCGTTGCTGACATACAGCCCCAGAGCGCCGATGGCCGTCTCCCGGGGGAAGTCCATGGGGGCCTGGCCCAGCAGCCGCCGGGCGGTCTCCACCCCCACCAGAAAGCCCGAGGCGCAGGACTCCACATACCCCTCCACGCCGGTCATCTGCCCGGCAAAGGAGATGCGGGGCTGGGCCTTCAGCCGGTAATACCGGTCCAGCAGCCGGGGGGAATCCAGATAGGTGTTCCGGTGCATCACACCATAGCGCAGGAATTTCGCATCATGCAGGGCGGGGATCATGGAGAACACCCGCTTCTGCTCCGGGAAGCGCAGGTGGGTCTGGAACCCCACCAGGTTATAGATGGTGCCGTCGGCGTTGTCCTTGCGCAGTTGCACCACGGCATAGGGCTCCCGCCCGGTGCGGGGGTCCTTCAGCCCCCGGGGCTTCAGAGGCCCATAGCGCAGGGTGTCCTCCCCCCGCCGGGCCATGACCTCCACGGGCATGCAGCCCTCAAAGACGTTCCTGTCCTCGAAGCCGTGGACCTCCGCCTCCTGGGCGTGGGTCAGCTCGCGCCAGAAGGCCAGATACTCCTCCTTCTCCATGGGGCAGTTGATATAGTCCGGCGTCCCCTTGTCGTACCGGGACGCGAAAAAGCCGCTGTCCATGTCCACGCTGTCGAAGCTCACCAGCGGGGCCGCCGCGTCGAAAAAGTGCAGGGCGGAATCCTCGCCCCCCAGCATGGAGAGGAGCCTGTCCGCCAGAGCGTCGGAGGTCAGCGGCCCGGAGGCCACCACCACCTCCCCCTCCGGCAGGTCCGTCACCTCGCCGGGGGCCACGGTGATCAGGGGGTGACTTTTCACCCGCTCCGTCACCAGCCAGGAAAAGCCGTGGCGGTCCACCGCCAGAGCGCCTCCGGCGGGAACGGCGGTTTCGTCCGCGCAGCGGACGATGAGGCTGCCCAGCTGCCGCAGCTCCTCCTTCAGAAGGCCCACGGCGTTCTCCAGCCCCGCCGCCCGCAGGGAATTGGAGCAGCACAGCTCCGCAAAATCGGCGGTCTGGTGGGCGGGGGTCATTTTTTCCGGCTTCATCTCCCGCAGGGTCACGGGAATGCCCCGCTGGGCCAGCTGCCAGGCGCACTCGCTGCCGGCCAGCCCTGCGCCGATCACTGTAACATGGTTCATGCTTCCTCCGCCTTTTTCCGGGTGGTTTTCGTAGTCTTGGTTGTCTTGGTAGTTTTCGCAGTCTTGGTAGTTTTGGTGGTTTTTGTGGTCTTGGCAGTCTTTTTGGCGGGCTTTTTCTCCTCCTGGACAGGCTCCGCCGGGGTCTCGGCAGCGCCCTCCGCGGGCTCCTCCGTCCTGGCCTTTTTCACATAGCCGCGCTTGTCCTCCGGCAGGAAGTTGGCGCACTCGGGATTGATGCAGAAGGGCTTGCGGAAGCCCTTGCCCGCCTTTTTGAACATGGTGTGGCCGCACACGGGACAGTCGTCCTTCACCGGCACGTCCCAGGTCATGAAATCGCAGCGGGCGCTTTCGTCGGCGGCGTTGAGCCGCTCACAGCAGTAATAGGTATACTGCTTGCCGGTTTTCTTGCTGACGCCGGTGCGCTTCATCAGCCGCCCGCCGCACTTGGGGCAGCGGCCCGGCATCTCCACCACCAGGGGCTTGGTGAAGGTGCACTCCGGGTACCCGGGGCAGGCCAGGAACCGGCCGAACCGGCCGGATTTGACCACCATGTTCCGGCCGCACACGTCGCACTTCTCCTCGGTGACCTCGTCGGGGACCTTCAGGTATACGCCCTCCATGTCCTTCTCCACCTGGCGGAGGTTGCCTTCAAAGCCGCCGTAAAACTGCCGCAGCAGCTGCTTCCAGGGGATCTTGCCGCTTTCCACCTCGTCCAGCTCGTCCTCCATCCGGGCGGTGAACTTCACGTCCACAATGTCCGGGAACCGCTGGCACATCAGGTCCGTCACCACCTGGCCCAAAGGCGTGATCCGCAGGGCCTTGCCCTCCTTCACCACATATTCCCGGTCCAGAATAGTGGACACGGTGGGAGCGTAGGTAGAGGGGCGGCCGATGCCGTTTTCCTCCATGGTGCGGATCAGGGTGGCGTCGGTATACCGGGCGGGGGGCTGGGTGAAGTGCTGGCCGGGCTCGAAGCCCTCCAGGGTCACCACCTCGCCGGGCTGCAGCTCCGGCAGGGCAGGCTCCTTATCCTCCTTGTCATCGTCCCGGCTCTCCTCATACACGGCGGTGTAGCCGGCGAATTTCAGGCTGCTGGCGCTGGCGCGGAAGGTGTGCTCTCCGGCGGCAATGTCCACGCTGACGCTGTCGTACACGGCGTTTGCCATCTGGCTGGCCAGAAACCGGCTCCAGATCAGCCGGTACAGGCGATACTGCTCGCCGGTCAGGTCGCCCTTCACCTGCTCCGGGGTCAGGGTGACGCTGCTGGGGCGGATGGCCTCGTGGGCGTCCTGGGCCCCGGCCTTGGCCTTGTACTGCTTGGGGGTCTCCGGGCGATAGGCCGCGCCGTAGCGGCTTTCAATGAAGCTGCGGGCCGCCGCCTGGGCCTCGTCGGAGATCCGCAGGGAGTCGGTACGCATATAGGTGATCAGACCCACGGTGCCCTCGCCGCTGATGTCCACGCCCTCATACAGCTGCTGGGCGATGGCCATGGTCCGCCGGGGGGTCATGTTCAGCTTCCGGGAGGCCTCCTGCTGCATGGTGGAGGTGGTGAAGGGAGGCGATGGGGAGCGGCGCTTGTCCGTGCGCTTCACGTTGGACACGGCAAAGGGCGTGTCCTGCAACCGGGCGCGGATGTCGTCCACCTCCCGCCGGGAGGCCGGCTCATATTTCTTGCCGCCGCGGCCATAGTAATGGGCCTTGAACCGGGCCCCCTGGTCGTTTTTCAGCAGGGCGTCCAGGGTCCAGTATTCCTGGGGCACAAAATCGGCGATCTCCTTCTCCCGGTCCGCCACCAGGCGCATGGCCACGGACTGGACCCGTCCGGCGGAGAGACCCCTGCGGATCTTTTTCCACAGCAGCGGGGACAGCTCATAGCCCACGATGCGGTCCAGGATGCGCCGGGCCTGCTGAGCGTCCACCAGGTCCTGGTCAATGTCCCGGGGCTGCCGGATGCTCTCGGTGACCACCTTGCGGGTGATCTCGTTGAAGGTGACCCGGAAGGTTTTATCCTCCGGCAGGTCCAAAAGCTGCTTCAGGTGCCAGCTGATGGCCTCTCCCTCCCGGTCCGGGTCGGTGGCCAGATACACGGCGTCGCTTTCCTTGGCCGCCTGCTTCAGGTCCCGGATGATGTCCTCCTTGCCCTTGATGGGCCGGTAATTGGGCTCAAAATCGTTTTCCACGTCCACGCCCAGCTTGCTTTTGGGCAAGTCCCGCAGATGTCCCATACAGGCCTTCACCTGATACGCCGGGCCCAGGTACTTGCCGATGGTCTTGGCCTTGGCCGGGGACTCCACGATCACCAGGTATTTTTCAGCCTTTTTTGCCATATTTATGATCCTTCCTTTTCCGAATGTAACCTGACTGTGCGCACATAGCTGCGGGGGCCGGACCGTTGGGCATAGCCGTCGATCTCCAGCACCGTCAGCGCCGACAGCACCCGCCGCACCGGCAGGCCCGTCTGCTCCGCCGCCTCATCCGTCAGCAGAGGCGTCTCTGTATCCAGCACCCGGATCAGCGCCAGCTGATCGTCGGTGAGCCCCTCCCGGTTGCGGTCCAGGTCCAGCACCGGCAGCTCCGGCGCGGCAGGGGCTTCCGGCTCCGGTTTCTGGGCCGGTGGGGGGCTTTCCTCCTGCCTGGGGGTCTCCCCCGGCTCGAGAACGGTCATCTGGGCCGGATGCAGCCGGTGAGGGAACCGGCTGTGATACACCGACAGAATGTCCCAGCCCGACGCGGCCAGTCCCGCGCCGTCCCGGATCAGCCGGTTGCAGCCCACGCTGGCCGCCGCGTCGATGGGTCCCGGCACGGCGAACACGTCCCGCCCCTGGTCCAGGGCGGCGTGGGCGGTGATCAGCGCCCCGGAGCGCACCGGGGCCTCCACCACCAAGGACGCCAGGCTCAGTCCGCTGATGATGCGGTTGCGCACGGGAAAATGCCCCGGCAGGGGCTCCGTTCCCGGCGGATACTCCGACAGCAGCACGCCGGTGGCGGCGATATCTTCATATAATCTGCGGTTTTCCGCGGGATATACCACGTCCACCCCGCCGCCCAGCACGGCGGCGGTGAAGCCCCCGGCCTGCAAAGCGCCCCGCATGGCGGCGCCGTCGATGCCCTTGGCCATGCCGGACACCACCACCGCACCCTGCCGGGCCAGCTCATAGCCCATCCGGTGGGCGCACCGCAGGCCATAGGGGGTGCAGGACCGGGTGCCCACCACGGCGATGGCCGCCTCCTCGTCAAACAGCGGCAGCGACCCCTTGCCGTACAGCAGCACCGGCGGGTCGAAAATGTCCCGCAGCCGGGCGGGATAGGCAGCATCCTGCATGGTCAGCAGGAAAATATCGCCCCGGGCGCAGTCCGCCAGGATGCGGTCCGCCCGGGTGAGGCTCTTGTCCGAAAGCAGCTGGGCCTGTCCCGGCGTCAGCCCCTCGGTCAGGGCCAGCTCCTCGGCGTCGGCATAGTATACGTCCTCCGGGGAGCCATAGCGCTCCAGCAGCAGAAGCCTGCTGCGGTTGCTGAGCCCCGGCAGGGCCGTCAGCCATACCCAGTATTTCAGCGCCGCCACGGCAGTCCCCTCCTTCCGTTTACCGCCAGCTTTCCCACAGCAGCACCGCCGCCGCAATGGCCGCGTTCAGCGACTCGCAGCGGGGGGACATGGGAATCAGCACGGTTTTGTCGCACAGGTCCAGCACCTCCCGGCTCAGGCCCCGCCCCTCGGAGCCGATGGCCAAGGCGCAGCGGGAATAGTCCGCCTGCCGGGCGTCCATGGCGTCCGGCCGCAGGGCCGCGCCGTACAGGGGGATGCCGCTGCGGCGCAGCAGGTCCCCCAGTTCCTCCGGCGTCACGCTCCACACCGGGCGGCGGAACACCGCCCCCATGGAGGCCCGGACGGTTTTCGGCCCGAAGGGGTCCGCGCACCCGCCGGTCAGCAGCAGCCCATCGGCGTCAAAAGCGTCCAGGGTCCGCAGCACCGTTCCCACGTTGCCGGGGTCCTGAACCCCGTCCAGCACCACATAGCGCCGGCCCGGAAGCGTTTCCGGCACCGGCAAAACCGGCACGCGGCAGGTGAACAGCACCCCCTGGGGGGTCTTGGCGGGGCTGATGGAGGCCATGACCTCCGGCGGCACCAGCACCTGCCGGACCTTTTCCGGCAGCGGCTCCGGCCACGGCTCCACCGACACCACGGTCTGCACCTCCGCCCCCCACTGGGCGGCCTCCCGCAGCAGCTTGGGGCTGTCGCACAGGCACTGCCCCGTCTGGCGGCGATAGGCGGCGGACCCGGCCAGCTTGCGGATATGGGTCATCAGCGGATTCTGGCGGCTGGTAATGGTCTCCATGCTTCCGGCTCCTTTCCAGCTCTTTCCCGGGCTTCTATATTTAATAGGTAAAGCCCGGTGTGTATGATTAGGTGCATTGTAGCATAACTTGATCCAAAATGCAACCACCGGAAAAAAACAGCCAGCCCAGGCCATGATCGGCGACGACCCGGTGCAGCTGTTCAGCAATTTCAGCCTGACCCACCCGCCGGAGCTCCAACTTCTATTACGAGCTGGACACGGACAACATCCGGCGCTTTCTTCGCGAGTTGGAGCATTATTTGCTGTGAGTTAATGCTTTTATCCTCCTATATTG
>ERZ826613.1726-NODE-1726-length-24281-cov-4.209238_pt1 | contig 24281 bp, 20 predicted proteins | sample MGYA00519925_ERZ826613 | MGnify/ENA primary metagenome ERZ826613 (study PRJEB31778, sample SAMEA3449236) | human gut metagenome | biome: human gut; feature: human-associated habitat; material: faeces | place: United Kingdom | collected 2010/2012 ... | reverse complement strand
TCTGTGAATGCGGCAAGGCAATTACTATAGTTCTCTGTCGGCAGAAACCGCTATATTGCGGCTGCAAAATCTTTAGTATTCTTTGACATAATAAGCAATAGGCGGTTCAACCAACACTTCCGGTATGGGGAGTTTGAGTCTATTTCTAATCGCGCGCCTTGCGGTTAATGTACTCCGTCTTATATTTGGAATACACGATCGTTTGGTCGTGATACAACCCGTAGTACCCGGAAAGCAAATAGCTGACACTGATTGCGATCATAAAAAACGGAATTCCATGATATCCAAAAAGCTCGAAAGCGATCAATAGCGACGTGATCGGGCAGTTAGTTACACCACAAAATACAGACACCATACCAAGCGCTGCGCAAAGCGACGGCGATAATCCGATCAACTGTCCAAACAAGCAGCCAAACGCCGCTCCAACGCAAAAAGATGGCACGATCTCGCCTCCCTTGAATCCCGCCTCCAACGTCAACGCTGTAAAAATGATTTTCCACACAAAAGCAAGCGGAACGACATGTCCGGCAATCGCCCTCTCTATGATCGGCACGCCCGCCCCCATATAATCTGTAGTATGTAACACCATCGTCAACGCCACGATCACCAAACTGGAAACCACGATCCTTATATATGGATTTTTGAGCTTATCCCGATAAAAATCTCCCAACGAATGCAGCGTCACACAAAAGATCACACTTACCGCCGCACAGCAAACAGCGAGCAGGATCACTTTTATACTTGGCACAATCAAAAAATCCGGTATCTTCTTTATAAGAAATGTATCCGGTCCAATCCCCATATGTCTTGCAAACTTTGACGCAATCAGCGACGCAAAAACGCAGGGAACCAACGCTGCATAATACATAACACCTACGCTGACAACCTCCATCGCAAAGACCACGGCAGCGATCGGAGTCCCAAAAATAGCCGAAAAAGCGGCACTCATACCGCACATAACCACAATGCGGCGATCCTTTTCATCAAAGCGAAACCAACGGCCAAGCTGATTACCGATACTCCCGCCCAACTGCAAAGCTGCACCTTCGCGCCCTGCCGAGCCGCCAAACAAGTGTGTCAGGGTCGTAGAAATAAAGATAAGCGGTGCCATTTTGAACGGCAGCTCCGTTTCCGCATGAATTGTGGAAAGTACCATATTTGTTCCTTTATCATTTTTATAATGAAAAATATGATACAAAAATACAATAACAATACCAACAAGCGGTAATAGCAGGATCATCCATGGGTTTGCTGTCCGAAACTGCGTCACCAATTTCAAACATTCCGCAAACAATGTGCTGAATGCACCGACGACCAATCCTGTGATCGACGAAAATACAGCCCATTTGGCAAATACTTTTAGATTATGATATATTCGGCGAACGTAAAATTTCACCATCGCCATTTGTCGTGATATCGAATTCATTCTCATCCTCCATATTCTCCCAGTCCGGAATGTTACAACCGGACACCCCCTGTACTTTCAAACCTTTGGTATTATGCTACTTTCATTTGCACACACTTTTCTATTATATCTATATTTTTGATGTTTTGCCAAGTCTAAAACCGATTTTGTATTGACTTTTTCTAATATTATTTTTATAATATCAATAATGATTACTATTTAAGGAGGTGTGCTTATGCAACGTGTTCGGCATAGTAAACAGCGAGATGCTATCAAAGCATATCTGCTCTCAACAACATCACACCCTACCGCAGAAGCCGTCTACGAGCAGTTGCAGAACGACTTTCCAAACATCAGTCTTGGAACCGTTTATCGCAATCTGAATTTTCTCGTAGATCACGGCGAAGCACTTCGCTTAGACATGGGAGATGGCAACGACCACTTCGACGGCAATGTTATGCCTCACAACCATTTCTTCTGCCGCAAGTGCCACCATGTTTTAGACCTGGAAATGGACGGCATCAATCACATTGACGTGATTGCCAATGCAGGATTTGACGGCATCATCGAGGGACATACGATTTATTTTACCGGGCTTTGCCCAGACTGCGCACAGGCTAAAATGCCGTAAAACATGGTGCAGAAAAGTTTTTGATAATTTTTTTCAAAAAACTGTTGACATTATCAGATCAGATGATATAATGAGTCTTGTAAATGATAATCATTACTATTTAAGAAATTCTTAGATAGTATTTAACAACAAATAACTTGAGATGACAAAGGAATGCATAGCAAGCGAAACCTTTGGATATCTTAAACAACAATTACAAAGAAAAGGAGATTACAATTATGGCAAAATGGGTTTGTACAGTATGTGGTTATATTTATGAGGGAGATCAGGCTCCGGAAGAGTGTCCGGTTTGCCACGTTGGCACAGACAAGTTCAAGAAAGTAGAGGGCGAGCTTACACTTGCTGCAGAGCATGAGTTCGGAATCTATGACAAAACCGTTAAGAATAATCCTGATATCAGCGATGAAGACAAGAAATTCATCTTCGATCAGTTGAAAGCAAACTTCGATGGTGAGTGTTCCGAGGTTGGTATGTATCTTTGCATGGCACGCATCGCACATCGCGAGGGCTATCCGGAAATCGGACTTTATTGGGAAAAGGCAGCTTATGAAGAGGCTGAGCACGCAGCTAAATTTGCAGAGATGTTAGGATCCGATCTGGAAAGCAACATGACAGCTTCCACTAAGAAGAATCTCGCTTGGAGAGTTGATTGCGAGTTCGGTGCAACAGCAGGTAAAGTTGATCTTGCTACTTGCGCTAAGAAAAATAACTTGGATGCGATCCATGATACCGTTCATGAAATGGCTCGTGACGAGGCTAGACACGGCAAGGCTCTTAAGGGATTGCTTGAGAGATATTTCGGTTAATGCAATCTGAAAAATAACCGTTGAATTTTATAAGATAAGGGGCAAGGATATTTCCTGCCCCTTTTTTTTTCTTCTGGCGTTACGCTCCCAAAAAACACCGTCTTCATAGCCTTGAATCGATGCATCTGTCTCAGCCATTTCCAGCCGTTTCTGCGCCCATGCCCCATACAACGGATTCTGTTCAATTGCAACAAACTTTCGCCCAAGTTTCTTTGCCACGACAGCCGTTGTGCCTGATCCCGCAAAAGGATCCAAAACAACATCGCCTTTGCTGCTGCTTGCTAACAGCAGCTTTGCCAGCAATTTTTCCGGTTTTTGGGTCGGATGTGCCGTGTTCTCCGGCATAGACCAGTATGGAATCGATATATCATCCCAAAAATTTGACGGACAGGTATTTCGAAAACGCCCCTCGTCCGTTTCCTCCCAATCCTTAGGATTTCCATCTACCCGATACGGAGCCAGAACCCGTTTACGCACTTTCACCTCATCCAAATGAAACGTATAATCTCTGCTCACCGTCGCAAACCAAATATCTTCCATCCCGTTTTTCCAATTGGATTTCGCGCCGCGTCCTTTTTCGCGCTGCCACGTGATCCGATTCTGCACCAAAAAATATTCCTGAAGCACGTCACCTATGATCAAACTTGATCTCCAATCACAACACACATAAATAGACGCTGTCTTTTTGAGCAAAGGAAGAACCTCCCGCACCCATTTTATCGTATATTCCCGATATTCTTCTCTGCCAACCGCATTAAATTTATTGCCATGATAATCTTTTGCCAAATTATAGGGCGGATCCACGATCAGCAGATCCACAAAATTTGGCGGCAATTCTTTCATTACCTGAAATGTATCTCCAATAATATATTGATCATAAAGCGCATCCGGAGTCATAGTACTGCCGTCCTGCAATGCAGTTTTAAGCTGATCGCTGTTTTCTGCCAAAATGCATCGTTCCAAATACTCATGGCCTTCCTCTAAAGAGAAATCTATTGTTTTATTTCTGTCTGCCTTTTGTTTCATGGTACTCCTCCTTTCCCATTGTCCTACCGTATTCCTGTTTTTTTACTCATACAGCGAATCCAATGTAAGCAATAAAACATCTTCATCGGCTAACGAGTCATACCAGTCCGTATATCCGGACAACGAAAAGAATATATACTTTGAAACTTTATATTTTGCAGAAATAAGTTTACTCCTTCTAATCAGCGTGTCATATATACCTTTGTCGATCTTTTCATTCTTGAATTTACATTCGCCAACGATTGCCTTTTTATCAACTTCAGATAAAGTAACGACGTCAATATCTGCAGATTGAGCCCGCACTACTCCATCTTTCTCTGTGATATTTTCTACACCCCACCACGTACCAACAGAAGTAATAAAGCACCCATACTCACCGGTTATTCCTTTCATCAACGTATAATATCTGCACATTTCTTCAAAAATTGATCCCATAAAAGAATGCAATACCGGCTTAACAACTTTGGTGTAATAAATCTCTCCCTGCCCCATCTCAATGACGCTGGTAGCTTTCGGAATAAACTCATACCAAAACTTGAACATATAATCTTTCAAAACATATTGCGTCTTCTTTTTATTTTTTTCATCCGTGATGCATTTTTTCTTCTCAATCAACCCCACATTCCTTAATTTTTCTAACGAATACAATACCGTTTGAGCTTTTTCTCCTATCTTTGCTGCAATAATATTAAGTGCATTTTCGCCGGATGCGATCTGCTCAACAATATTATTTACCAATGATATATCTGAAAATTCCTGCGTCAAAAGATTTGTTGTCTCATCATATAAATATCCATCTGTCCTAAAAAAGAGCCTGACGATGTTTTCGTCAATGCTTTTATTGGAATCAATCATAGAAAGATACTTCGCAACACCGCCGGTAATTCCATAACAGATTGCCTTATCTTCGTTCGAATAATTTGGAACAAATTTTGCTGCGTCCAAATAGTTAAACGCCTCCAATTTAATTTGAGAATTGCGCCTCCCAAACAACGGACTCTTTTCGCTCAACACCTTCTTCTCCATAAAGCTAAGCGCAGACCCGCACAGAATTATTTTTAGATTCTTGTCATTCCACACTGTATCTATATATTTCTGCAGCACAGACAGAAGTGCTTCATCTTTTTCAGCCCAATACGGCAGTTCATCTATTACAAGAACAATTTTTTCATCACCTATATTTTTATCAATAAAATCAAAAACAGCTTCTAATGTTCCAAAACTAATATTCTCCATCCCAGGCATAAACAGATCCACTACCTGTCTTGAAAACAATTCGAGATTTCTGGTTTTTCCAACTTTTGTAGCTGTATAAAAAATTGTTTTTTTATCTTTGACAAATTCGGCAATAAGCGTAGACTTTCCAATGCGTCTGCGTCCATATATCACCGTCATTCCAATTCCATCTTTATCATAAAACTCTTTTAAAGATGCAAGTTCTCGTTCTCTGCCTATAAACATTGATACCGCCTCCCCGCGTCATATTTTAATTCAAATTTATTTGAACAAAATTGATTTGAATTAAATATATCACAAAAATGCAGGTATATCAATCCTATTTTTTCTAATTAGCTTACAAATTGACACACCTTTCTTCCTATGCTATTCTTTTGCCAAATCACGATGCAGCACCGCTGCAAATCACCGAACACAGAAAGGCACATGAAATATGATACATTTTGGAATTATTGGAGCAGGCGACATTGCACGCAAATTTGCAGATGCCGTCAGACAACTGGATAACGCTGAAGTCATTGCGGTTGCCAGCAAATCACTGGATCGCGCACAGGAATGGGCAGCGCGCGAGCATATTCCGTCCTATTACGGAAATTATGCAGAATTACTCGCCAACCCTCGCATCGACGCCGTATACATCGCAACTACCACCAATGCTCACTACGATAACATATTGCAATGTCTGCAAGCCGGCAAACATGTTCTCTGCGAAAAATCTTTGGTACGGTCTGCTCACGAGGCACTTACCGTCTGTAGCCTTTCCAAACAAAAAAACTTGTTTTTGATGGAAGCAATGTGGACGCGTTTTTTGCCAAAAACAATAACTGCCAAGCAATGGATCCGGGAGGGTCGTATCGGCAAAGTAAAATTAATGCAGGCAACTATCGGTTGGAAAGCTGATCCTGTCTACAATAAACGACTCTTTGACCCGGCACTCGGCGGTGGTTCTCTGTATGATCTCGGCATTTATCCACTCGAGGTGCTGCCTTATCTCGTGGATGAAAAAATACTGGATATGGATGCTTTTGTTGCAAGGCATTCTACAGGTGTAGATGATCTGGTCAGTATGAATCTTCAACTCGAAAGCTGTATTGCAAATTTACAGTGCTCTTTTACCACCAAAATGCCGGAAGATGCTTACATTTACGGCGAGGACGGATATATTCGCCTTCCTAAAATGCACTTTGGTTCTAGGGCAGAACTTTATAACAGTGCCGATGAGTGCATTGATTCCTTTGACAGCGATGAAGAAAATGGATTTGTTTATGAAGTGGCAGAGGTCGTTCGCTGCATCGAAAACGGATTATTAGAAAGCCCAATCTGCCCACATCAGATGACGATAGATGCGGCCCGCATCACCTCAGAAGTGCTGCATTTGAACCCTTAATCCATCTCCCAGTGCGCATGACTGCCTTTGTCCGTTCTTGCCACGACAAGCTTCGTTCCTACCTGCGCCTTTAATTCGCTGACATGCGAGATAATTCCAACCAAGCGCTTGCCGCCTGACAATTCATTCAACACAGCGATTGCTTGGTTTCTCGTCTCCTCGCTCAAAGCTCCAAATCCCTCATCGATAAACATCGTATCTATGTGTACACTGCCTCGGCTGTCCTGTATCATGTCAGCCATCCCTAGCGCCATCGCAAGCGCTGCAACAAAAGATTCGCCACCCGATAGCGTTTTCACATCACGCACCTGATCATTAACGATGCTATACACATCCAGATCCAGACCAACCTGTCCCACGGTCCGCAAATGTTCCAGATCCCGACATCGAAGTTCGAATTGATGATTTGTCATCCGCACCAGACGCTGATTGGCACGGTCAATAATCTGTGCAAAATAACGCCGCTGAATATATGTTTGAAAATTAACGTGCCGTTTAGAAATTCTTCCATTCGCAGTATTATCTAAGTTGGCTAATATCTCCGCACGTCGTTTCATGCTGTCCCTTTTTTCGTACAGCTTTGTGCCGGCTTCATATGCACGCTCATTTTCTTTCGCCACATGATAAAGTTCTTTCACCTGTGCCTCTAATGATTTCTGTCGGTGCCCAAGTTCCTCTCTTTGCTGTAATAATTGCTGTAGTTCTATTGGTTTCTTATCCTTGGTCTGTTGTTCCAGATCACGGACACGTTCTTCAGTCAGCTTGCACGCCTGCTCATACTCATTAATCTGCTGCTGAAATGCATCTAATTGCTGTTTGTCCATGCGCGCATTTTGGTACGCTTCCTTATTTTCAAAGTCCTGCTCTGTTAAGCTTTGTGTATACGCCGTTTCTGCCTGCACCACTGCTTCGACGCAACGCTCTAAATGAGCAGTCTCTGCCTTGCGTTCTCCCTCTCGTTCCTGCTTTTCCCGAGCAAATTTTTCATGCTTCTTTTCTGCAGCGGCTGCTTTCTGCTTGATCTGTGCAATCCTTGCCTGCCATTCATTAAGGTCATTTTGGAACTGATCCGGGATATCCTGCAACACGGCATCTTGTATTGTTTGTTGTGAAACAGTTGGCATCTCATCGTCGTGTAGTTGCGACTGCAGGGCTTCCCATTTCCCCTGTATCCCCGCCAACTTTTGCTGCAACTGCACTACCTGTTTTTGATCCTGTTCCCGTTTCGACTGCAAACGTCTTTCCTGCTCTACCATTGTTTCAAACACAGCATCCGCAGATCCCATCCTATCAGATTTCTGATCATGATCCACATCGTGTTCCATCACCGGATGATGCACGTTTCCACACACCGGACAAGGTTCCCCCTCCACCAGCGTCAAACGCAATTGCAATGCCTGATTATCCATGATCTGGGCATGAATTTCCTCATACTCCTGTTCACTTTGCTGCAAAAGAGTCTCTGCTTCCTGCAGTTTTCCTTGGCACGCCATAAACTCTGCCTGTAATTTTTGTATTTCCTGCAACCGAATAAGTCCCTCTTTACGGACACGTACCTTTTCTTCCAGCACAGGAACTTCTGTTTCCAATTGCTTTCCCAATGACCGGTAATCGTTTTCTATCTGTTCCATTTTCGGGACATTTTCTTCAAACCATTGTTTTAACTGTTCCAATCGCTGCTTGCAATCTGCAGATTCTTTTCTGCGTTCCGTTACAATTTTGGCATCCTTGTCGACAACCATCGCACGCCGACCGGCATCCAGCTTAAGCCGCATTACATCCACTGTTTCCTTCTGCACTGACAACTGTTCTGCTTTCTTATGGTGGCGTTCTAACTCTTCAAACAGTCGATTGATATTGGTGCCCGCTTCGATCTGTGCCGATATTTTTTCTAATGTCTTTCCTACATTTTCCTTGTCATTTTCCACTTGTCCAAGCTGCTGGTTGCTGTCTTCACATATACGCTTTGCCAGAGCAAGCAATTCATCGCGATGTGTCTCACTAAATAGCACTTCCAAATCATTCCACTGCTCGTCAAGTACCGCATCAACCGCCTGTATGCGCCCAAGTTCTTTAATGATATCTTCTCGATTTCCGATCAGCTTTCCATAAACGCTTTTTGCCTCCAACGCCAATTCCCGCTGAATCTGTTCATAGATCGATGTATCAAAAATCCGCGCAAAAATTTCTTTGCGCTCTTCCGATGTCGCATGCAAAAGCTTAATAAAGTCGCCCTGCGCAAGCATTGCGATCTGTGTGAACTGATTACACCCCAGTCCAATGATCTGCTGTATTTTTTCGTTTGTTTCCTTGGTTTTCCCGGCAAATTCTGTACCATCCGGCAATATAAGACTTACCTTTGTGCCCGTCGTTGTCTTTAACCGCTCCCCTTTTTTGTTCCATTTGGGCTGGTCCGGACTTCTCGTAACCAAATACTCCCGACCATCGTAGTCAAAGCAAAATCTTACTTCTGTCTTTTCTCCGGGTTTTGCAAACTGACTGCACATCATCTCACCGCTGCGCTTGCCACCGCTGGTTTCCCCATATAACGCATAGCATATTGCATCAAAAATTGTGGTTTTTCCCGCACCGGTATCTCCTGTGATCAAAAACAAACCCTGACTTTTGCCGGTGAAATCAATTTTTTCGTCCCGATAAGAGCCAAACGCTTTCATTTCAATATATATTGGTTTCATACTCATTTCCTCTCATATAATATCTTCAAGACAATTGACAACTTGCAGCTATGCTTTTCTTGCTTTCCATTTCATATTTCCAAGGCAATTAACATCTTGCAATTATGCTTATCACATTCTCCCATTGCACATCGCAGTAAGTCAACCCTCTTTGCTTCCATCACACATTGCAATAATCTGCTGCAATTCCAGTTCTTCCTCTTCGCTCATCGGCTGATCATTCATCATCTGATAGAACTCCCGGAATGCTTCTAATGGACTTAACTGTGTATTCTCTATTTCCTGCTGTTTCATTCTTGCCATGGTACGCGTATTCTCAATCCGTACCTCCAAAATACGGTCAAAGCATTCATCCAGCTGATCTTTTGGGCGGTATAAACCCGTTTCATCTGTCAAAACAATGCTCACATAATCGTCTCGATGCGCCCCGGCACCCTGAATTACCTCTTCCAAAGTTCCCCGCAGACTGCAGACATCCCGAAGCGGTCGCAGCGGTATCCGTTCTATTTTCGGACTGTCCCCTTTTTCGCCCAGCGTCACCATGGTAATTCCTTTCTCATGATGCTCTTCGCTGACAGAATATTTTAACGGCGTTCCGCTATAACGAATATGCGCCTTGCCCACCGGCTGCTCTCCATGAATATGTCCCAGCGCAACATAATCAAACGCCTCTACCATATCAGTATGAACACTATCGATACCACCCACTGACAAATACATTAGTTCCGAATCGCAGCGCTCAACTTCTCCATTACCACCCACAAAAAATTGATGCGCCACCAATATATTTCTTTTCGTAAAATCGATTTCTTCCCGTTCTAACACTTTACGGACCGCCATGTCATAGTCCGTAATTTCCTGTCCCGGAAAAAGGACTCTAGCCTGACCCGGTTTCAAGAAAGGCAGTAAATATACCGCCACCTCTCCATACTCATCCTGCAAGATCACTTTGCGCAGATGTTCCTCCTCTGTCGTCGGGATCATAGTTGATACGACTATCTTCTGTCTTTCCAAAAAAGAACTTGCATATTTTAATCGGAGAGCACTATCATGATTTCCTGCGATCATACACACCGGGATCTGTGGATCCAACGATGCTATCTCATTCAGAAAATGATCAAAGATCTCATACGCCTCACCCGACGGCACCGATTTATCATATATATCACCCGCGATCAATATCGCATCGGGGCGGTGAATTGCAGCCTGTTCCACAATTTGATGCAAAATATCTTCTTGTTCCTCGCGCAAACTATACGCATACAATTGTTTTCCAATATGTAAATCCGATATATGAAATACTTTCATGCTAATTTCTCATCCCTTTCTCCATCTGCAAACATATACTACTGCCTAAAAAGTAAGAGCAACACCAACATTTTGTAATGAGCTACATTGCAAAACAGCAATATCCCAATAAATAAGAAAACAATAGGCAACAAGAACGTCACCAATTACGTGTGACGTCCCTGTTACCTATCTTTTGAAATCGCGATTAATCTACTAATACCATGCGAACTGCACCATACATTCCCGCATCATTTCCAAGCTCTGCAAGACGAAATTCTTTATCTTTTAATGCAAACATAACATTTTTCTCATATTTTTCTTTGGTGATATCAGCTACGACCTGTCCGTTTTTAGAAACACCGCCACCGATAACAAATGCCTCCGGATCAATAACCTGCGCTGTATGAGCAAGTCCAAGTCCCAAATACTCTGCAAATTCATTAACCACATCTTCTGCCATGTCGTCTCCGGCCTTGTATGCATCGAAAATCTCTTTGCCGGTGATCTCCGGATAATCGCGCAATAAAGAAGGCGTGTCCGTATTGGCAACTTTTTCTCTGGCACTGCGCATGATTGCTGTTGCGGAAGAATACTGCTCCAAGCAGCCCCTCTTACCACAGCCACACACTCTCGTCTCATGCAGGTTGACCGTCAAATGACCGATCTCACCAGCCGCACCATGGGAACCTGTTACAATCTTACCATTCATAACGATTCCACCGCCGACACCGGTTCCAAGTGTCACCATTACAATGCTGTTAAATCCGCGGCCGCCGCCTTTCCACTGCTCGCCAAGAGCTGCCACATTTGCGTCATTACCAACTTTGACTTTCTGAACCCCTGTCAGTCTGGTTACCTCATCTGCCACCGAAAAGATTCCCCAGCCGAGATTTGCGCATTTCAAAACAACACCCTCTTCTGTAATCGGTCCCGGTACACCCATGCCGATTCCAAGAATATCTTCTGTCGCAATATTTTTCTCCTCATTCTTTTCTTTGATCGATGCCGCAATATCCGGCAAAATCTGCTCTCCGCCATCTTCTTTGTGTGTCACGATCTCCCATTTATCGATCATGGTTCCTTCTTCATCAAAAAGTCCCATCTTTACCGTTGTTCCCCCGATATCGATACCATATATATAGTTTGCCATAGTTTCCTCCATTTCTTCCTTATGTACTCTCCGAATCTACTGAACGAAGAATTTCGAGCGTACATCCTTCATAATATTTTGTAATAAGTGTACCAAATTTTCTGTAATCTGTCATCAGAAAGAAAATAAATGTACTGATTTTTCGTGGATAACTTTGATAACCTGTGGATTTCTCCCCATTTTTATTGAGTTATCCACTAATTGTCCGCAAAACAGGACAGTTATCCACAATTTTGGACAAATGACCTGTATTATGGTCAGTCCCTATTCCGACACACTGTCCAGCTTGTTGGTCTGTCCCTGTTTCCGGCTCCCTGTCCGTCTTATTGGTCTGTCCCTGTTTTCGGCTCCCTGTCCAATTTATTAACCTGTCCCATTTCCAAACCAATTTCCACATCTTTCCCAGCAAAATTCACATCTTAATATCCTGAAATTCCGGATAAGGACTCATCATTGTCTATCCAGCTTTGCACCTCGATCACCCGATAATGCTCTTCATCATCACGTACGATCACCTGCTTGATTCCCGCATTAATGATCATTCGCTTACACATCGAACAACTATTGGAATTGTGTACATATTCTCCTGTTGACACCTCACGACCCGACAAATACATCGTCGATCCAATCATTTTTTCCCGCTCTGCGCTGATAATCGCATTCGCTTCCGCATGCACACTGCGGCACAATTCATAACGCTCTCCGCGCGGTATTTTCATTTCTTCGCGAATACATCGATTAATATCTGTGCAGTTCTTGCGGCCTCTCGGCGCTCCTACATATCCCGTTGCAATTACTTCGTCATTTTTTACAATGACAGCACCGTAACGCTTTCGCAGACAGGTTCCCCTCTGCGACACGACATCTGCCAGATCCAAATAATAATTAACTTTATCGCGCCTTTCCATCATTAAAACCTCCATCCACATGAACCCCTCTGTGTTCTACAGAAGTAGAAAACACGATCAGTGTTTTGGTTCGTCCATATTGCTGCAATTCACCAATGAATTGATCCAACTCATGTGTACTAGGGAACCACACTTCCAAAAGCATAGAATAATCTCCCGTCACACAATTGCACTCTACCACATTCGGGCAGGCTTTGATATACGGATAAAACTGCTCCTTATCGATCGGCGATACTTCCAAGTTGATAAACGCCTTGATATGATAGCCCATCTTGACCGGATTAACCGTCGCATGAAAGCCCTCTATATAACCAGCTTCAATCATATTGTCAATGCGCACCGATACCGCAGGCGATGACAAAAACACTGCTTCCGCAATGTCTTTCAATGACATTCTCGCATCTTCCTGCAACATACGCAATATTTCCCTGTCTACATGATCCAATTCCTTATTCTTCATCGCAAAACCTCCATGCCCGTATATTCTGTCAATTTCTTTCATTGCTATGAATTACAATTTCTATCACTATATTCACTTTCGCAGCCCCTGCTCAACATGGCAATTGATAGTGATTCTTTATACTTACATCCATCATTTGAATCGCGACACGATCGCACATCAATGGCCCTCATTTGACTCACTACACGATTGCACATCAGCGTCCCTCATTTGAATCACTACACGATTGCACATCAGCAGCTCTCATTTGAATCACTGCATGGTCACGCTTAATATGATGCAGATCACCGCCATGATAAACATAATTCCCGCACAAATGCGTGCAATCATTTTGGATCTTCCCATCCAAAGCATACTATTTAATCTTGATTGCTGCTTGTCCTTTGTGATCTCTTCCAAATATTCTAAGATTTCCGGCGGAATTTCTCCGGTCTCCTCAGACTCTGCCGCAAGCTCTTCTTCATCCGGCTGTATTGCATTCCACTGATTTAGCAAGCCTTTCGCCTCTTCCAAGCGCTCCGCAGCAACACAAACATCTGCGCCGGAAGCCGCCATTCCCAACTCGCCGGTATACAGCTTTCCCTGCACCGGACTGACTGATGGCTGCACAAAAGCTTGCAATCCTGCATCTTTTAATCGTCCTACCAGCATATTTCCCTCTACTTCACTGGCAACATGGGTCAACTTTGCAAAATCTGCCATACGCATCTTTCCTTTCCATGTACTATCTCTCAATAAACACAATCTTTATCCTGCAAATAACTTCTTTCATCATACCACAAATCACTTTTCTATGCCACGCGCAATTCTCTTTTCTGTACTGTGCGCAATTCTCTTTTCTATATGGTTGATGATTGACAGAATTGCCAAACCACCTTATACTGATAAATGTTATTACTAATACAATCTGGGGAGCTAAGGAGATTACTCCTATGCTGAGAGGGACCTGTTCCGACCCATATACCTGATCCGGCTAATACCGGCGTAGGGAGATGGATTCCATATATAAGGCACACATTCTATCCGAAATGTGTTTCAGACTATATGTACTTTCGCTTATAATAAGCACCTCAGATACTTTTTGAGGTGCTTTTTTGCTTAATAGGAAACTCCAGTTATTATTTTTGCCAATGCAGCCCCTCAGACAAGGAGGAAATTATGAGTTATACAACACAGATGGATGCTGCCAGACAGGGCATCATCACACCGGAAATGAAAGCGGTCGCAGCAAGCGAACACATTGCCGAAGACGAACTTCGTGAGCTGATCGCTCTCGGTCAGGTTATTATTCCTGCCAACAAAAATCACAAATGCTTAAAGCCAAACGGTATCGGCAGCCGCTTACGCACCAAGATCAACGTAAATCTCGGAACTTCCAGAGATTGGACGGACCTAGACATGGAAATGGAAAAAGTAAAAAGTGCGGTAGACATGGGCGCAGAAGCAATCATGGACTTGAGTTCCTGTGGCGACACACAGAAATTCCGCCGCAAGCTGACGAGTGAATGTCCGGCTACGATCGGTACTGTACCAATTTATGATGCTGTTGTTTATTATCACAAAGCATTAAAAGACATCACCGCTAAGGAATGGCTCGACATTGTGCGTATGCACGCAGAAGACGGCGTTGACTTTATGACGATCCATTGCGGTGTCAACAAAGAAACTGCTGCCCGTTTTAAGCGTAACAAGCGACTGATGAACATTGTTTCTCGCGGTGGTTCAATTATTTTCGCTTGGATGGAAATGACCGGACAGGAGAATCCATTTTATGAATATTATGATGAAGTTCTTGATATTTGCCGCGAGTACGACGTCACGATGAGCCTCGGTGATGCATGCCGTCCGGGCTGCCTCAAAGATGCATCTGACATTTCTCAGATCCAGGAACTTATTACTTTGGGCGAATTAACAACCCGCGCTTGGGAAAAAGATGTCCAGGTAATGATCGAAGGTCCGGGACATATGCCACTCAACCAGATCAAGGCAAATATGGAAATTCAAAAAACAATCTGTAAAGGTGCCCCATTCTATGTATTAGGACCTTTGGTTACTGATATTGCACCGGGATACGATCACATCACTTCCGCAATCGGTGGTGCGATCGCCGCTACTTATGGTGCATCTTTCCTGTGTTATGTTACACCGGCCGAGCATCTTAGATTACCGGATCTTAACGATGTAAAAGAAGGAATTATCGCTTCCAAGATCGCTGCTCATGCCGCAGATATTGCCAAGGGACTGCCGGGCGCACGCGACTGGGATGACGCAATGGGCGCCGCACGTCATGATCTTGATTGGGACAAAACCTTTGAACTGTCTATCGATCCGGAAAAGGCAAAGGCTTACCGTGAAGGTGCAAAACCGGAAAAAGAAGATACCTGTTCTATGTGTGGTAACTTCTGTGCAGTCAAAAATATGAACCGCATTTTGGATGGCGAGATCGTATCTATTTTTGATGAATAATCGACAGCAGTTATAGCTGCGGAATAAATGATCACAGTAATATTAACTATTGCCGGATGAAGCAATTACAACTATTGCGCTATATATTATAATGATTATATTTTGGCCTTCGCATGCAAATCATCAAGCGCGAAGGCCACATTTTCAGTTGAGAGAAAGGAAGATGGGATTATGAAAACAGCACTTACCATTGCAGGATCTGATTGCAGCGGCGGCGCAGGTATTCAAGCCGACCTAAAAACAATGACCGCCTATGGCGTATATGGAATGAGTGTTATCACTGCCCTGACTGCGCAAAACACACTTGGCGTCACACAGAACAATTTAATAAATGCTGACGTCGTATCTGCACAGCTTATGTCCGTATTGTCGGACATCACCCCAAACGCCATCAAGATCGGCATGTTAGGAAATGGACAGATTGCCACTGTTGTTGCCGAAAACCTACAGAATTTTTTCTCACCATCAACGCAATCACCTTCTTCCCTGCAAGCTCACGAAAATGCTATTCCCAAGTCTTCCATCCCATCTCATGCAAATACTATCCCCATCGTGATAGACCCTGTACTTGTTTCTACCAGTGGCAAAACTTTACTTGACGAGGATGGTATCCGTGTTCTGACCGAACAGCTTTTCCCAATGGCAACGCTCATAACCCCTAATATTCCCGAAAGTGAATATCTCTGCAATCGTATTTTCAATGCGTTACCAAAACCTTGCGCGATAACAAATGCTGACGATATGATAAAAGCGGCACAAATCATGTACCGCCATTATGGATGTGCTATTTTATTAAAAGGCGGACATGCCGCTGGGAATGCAGACGATCTGCTTTACGATGGAACTGTTCATTGGTTCCACGCCTCCCGCATAAACTGCACGAACACACACGGCACCGGATGTACATTATCCTCTGCCATTGCAAGTGCCCTTTGTCTAGGCAAAACACTTCCCGATGCGGTATACTCAGCCAAAGAATATGTCCGTGGCGCAATGTCTACCGGACTTGATCTTGGACACGGAAACGGGCCTCTTAATCACTGTTGGAATATTAGCAAATAATATCATCTGCCATTTCACAAATTTCATTCCACACCGTGCTATTGGAAGAATCTTTCATACCGTATACATAACAGTCCGTTTCTTTTGCCGCTTTCACTGCATATATTGCATCTTCAAAAATTATCGTATCCTTTTGTGCAACATCATAATGTTCACATACCCATTGATATATTGCTCCGCTGCGTTTATTCAAGCCAATCTGCTCGCTGTCAAAGATATCCCGAAAACAGTTCAAAACACCCAATCTCTCCATTGCCATCTCTGCACATTTTCGCTCCGATGTCGTCAAAATGCAAAGAATGCTGTCCTCCTTTTGGGACAGTTGCCGGATCAAATCCAACATTCCTTCCTTTGCCGGGATCGACGTACGATATTTTTCTCGAATATAGGCAAAAATTCCTTCATTAATTTCCGGGACAGATTTGTCCACTCCAAGCGACTGAAAATATTCCGCCGATTCGTCCATCGTCATTGTCTCTATCCGCTGCTCAAGATCATCCGGAACCGCCACTCCCTGCGCAACCAGATAATTACGTCCAAGATGGAACCACTCTACCATAGAATTCAAGATTGTTCCATCCATATCAAAAATGTAAAGTTTTGCGTCCTTCGCCAACACTTTACGTATATCATTCCTATCCATGATTCAGAAATCCTCTCTATGTTTTATGATCGGATATACCACCCTTTTATACGCAGTTGTTATACTAATACAATCTTTGTATCCGATCATCCCACCCTTTATATCAGTTGTTATACTAATTTAGGCTCGATATTCAATCATCTCGCCCTCACCTATAACCTAATATTTTTTTCAGTGCATTACGACACTTTACTTTGATAGCATCTCACGAGTCAATTCCACCAGTTTCTTCGTTGCCGCACCTGGATCTTCCTGACCAAAAATTGCTGAAATTACGGAGATCCCATCAATTCCTGTTCCGGCAAGCTGCATCAAATTGTCTGCACTGATTCCACCGATGGCAACCACCGGAATTGACACGGTATCTGTGATTTCTTTTAACTCCTCAAAACTCATCGCCGTCGTGTCCTTTTTGGTATCCGTATGGAATACCGCTCCAACACCGATATAATCTGCTCCCATCTTCTCAGCGTCTATCGCTTCCTGTAAATTTCCTGCCGACAGACCAATAATCTTATCCTCTCCCAAAATTTCACGCGCCTTGCGATACTCCATGTCGCTTTGTCCAATATGAACACCATCTGCATCAATCTCTTTTGCTGCATAAATATCATCGTTAATGACAAAAGGCACTTGATATTTGGCTGCAATAGCTTTAATTTCCTTTGCCTCTGCCACCATCTCCTCATGTGTGAATGATTTCTCGCGCAACTGCAAAAAAGTTGCTCCATTTTTCAATACATCTTCCACCTGATCGGCCAGCTTAGCCCCATTCAGCCAATATCTGTCCGTAATTGCGTACACCATCAAATCTTCCGCTTTCATTTTAGCCTCCATTCTTTCTACGAATTCGCTACGCTCTTTCTTACACTTCCTCAATTTTGGCACCCTGCAAAAAGGTTTCATTATCCATATTGCTCATTGCGTCCATCAAAAACATACGGAAAGATCCCGTACCACCATTCGTGCTCTGCACCTTTTCATAAGCAAGCTCTCCTGCATATCCGTACGCACTAATGCAAACTGCCGTCGCCTCCAGCAAGTTATCGGGATTGGCAGCCGCAAATACTCCCACTGCACTGGATAACATACATCCCGTACCCGTTACTCGTGACATCATTGGATGCCCATTTCGAATAAGATATGCCTTATTTGCATCCGCCACCACATCGATCGGGCCACTAATGGCAATTACTGTATTCAATCGTTCGCTCAATTTCTTCGCATACTCAGCAATTCCATCAATTGTATCTTCCGATGCAAGATCTTCCGCTGCTGCATCTACCCCATTTGCCTTAGAACTTTTATCTCCGACAAATTTCACCTCCGAAATATTTCCACGAATTACCGAAAAATGAACTTTATCCAATAAATTTTCCAGCACTGCATTTCTATGTGCAGCCGCTCCTGCTCCAACCGGATCAAACACCAACGGATGATCTACCTTGTTATTAACCATACCTGTGCGCAACATACTCTCCTGATAATGTCCCGCCGTATTTCCCATATTAATAACACTGCCTGCACATGCCGCTGCAATCTCCTCAACCTCATCCGGATCATCTGCCATCGTTGGGGATCCTCCACACGCCAATGTCATATTGGCACAATCTGTTGCCGTAATATAATTCGAAATATTATGCACCACTGGTGCTTTTTCCTGAATATTTGCAAAAATCTCTGCACTATCTTTTAAAATATCGCCTGTCATCTGTATACCTCATCTTTCTTATGCTATGTTATTTTGTCATAAGGTTTACGCCAACCAAGGGAAGTCGCATCATCCTGCATCCTTATCCTTAAAAGAAAAAGGCAGAAGAAAAAGCCATACCGATGGTGGTATGCCCCTTCTTCTGCCTCACGACAAAATCTACATTAAGGTTATCATATAACATAAAACTTGTCAAATCTAGGCAGATCAAGATGATGCACTCTTATCTGGCCAGATCAAGACGATGTATCCGTTCATTTTGCGTTATATATTCTGTCAGCTTCCTCCTCACTAAGCGAAAATGTTCTCTGCAATTCTGATAATATCGTTTCTTTCGGTATCTTCATATTTCTCAGCATGGCTACTGTCTGCTCTATAGTTTCCGCACGGCCTTTTGTATGACCCTCCTCACGACCCTCTACACGTCCTTCCTCACGGCCTTCCGCTCTGCTCTCTGCCTTTAGATCCTCAATTGCTTTACACATATCCACTTTCCCCCTGTCTTGCTTAATTTCCAATCCTATCCCTGCAACCGTATTGATCACATTAGCTGCTGACAGATCAAGATGATGCATCCGTTCATTTTGCGTTATATATTCTGTCAGCTTCTGAGCGTCCACAGAATACTTTATCGTCTGCAGCACCTCCCGCAAACTTGTGTGAAACTTCTCAAAATCATCTTCTGATAGCGTCATTGGTTGAATTAATTGTACTCTGTAGTCAGGAACAAAGTCAAGTAATTTACTGTCATTAATGTCGTACATTTCTCTCAGTGAAAGCGGTCCATCCCATGGTTCTGTCCCAAAGTATATCGTCAATGTGATAATCGGTAATATCTTATCTGTCTTTAAGAATCCCGACAAAAACTCTCCACTATTCCGGATGTTTCCACCGGAAAACCTCTTATTTCTTCGATTATCTGCTGCAATCATTGCAACTTGTTTATCATACTGCAGTGCATCATATACCATGTTACGCACCGGCATTGCATAATGCACCTCCATCTGATTCTCAACCCCTAATATCACATAGTTTGCATAAGAGTCCTGCATCATTGCTGCAAATTTCAACAAATCGCGGTGTTTCTGCGCTGAATTACTGCCATCCGTTTTACGCTTGGAACGTTTATGCATTTGAGATCTTTTTATGCTAACGTCCACTTCTCCTGACAATTCCTGTCCTTTTATTGCCGCCGGCAATGTAACCAATTCCGTAACATCCTTCTCTGTAAGATTCTCCGGCTTTATTTTTTGTTCTCCATCATAAAGAAAAAAATTAAAGACATCCGCAAAAATTTCTGGGTTTCCTATGTATTCTTTAACGATTGTATCTTTAATAATATCCCCCCTATCCTTCTGTATCATCAAATGTTGCTTATCTGAGTTTTACTATAATACATTTTCTTAGATGTTTCAATATTTTATGTCATTTGTCACGATAAATATGGCATTTTTCAAAAAAAGCCACTTCTAAAGAGTTATATATTCAAAATCTGTGTAGCTTGTGATTAAGAAGGTGTTGAATATTCTAAAAAAAAAGACTTGCTTTTTCGTTTCCAGTGTTATATAATAAACAAGTGCTTGAGCAAAAGGCTTACACAAAACATTGTAAGTTGTATACTTCAAGACATATGATGGGCTATCGCCAAATGGTAAGGCACTGGACTCTGACTCCAGCATTTCAAGGTTCGAATCCTTGTAGCCCAGTTTTTTTAACCTTAGAGATATATTTCTAAGGTTTATTTTTTTGCAGGAATAAGCTATTAACCATCTATTCCGTAACCAAAGCAGTATTTATTCAAACAAAACGCCCCATGGGATCCTACATAAGCGTGGAACTCCATGGGGCACACTAATTTCTTATATTTATACAATCTGGTTTATAACTTCTGCTGTATATTAATCCTCTTCTTCTGCCTGTACAGACAAGATCTGACGTTTTCTTGCCATCTCATCATTTTCCAGATATTCATCGTATGTTGAAATCTTGTCGATCAATCCACCCGGTGTGATTTCCATAATACGATTTGCAATTGTCTGAATAAACTGATGATCCTGAGATGTAAAGAGGATTACTCCCGGGAATTTGATCAATCCATTATTCAATGCGGTGATCGATTCCATATCCAAATGCGCTGTCGGCTCATCAATGATCAAAACATTGGATGCCAAGATCATCATTTTGGACAGCATAACACGAACACGCTCTCCACCGGATAATACGTTAACCTTTTTGACACCATCTTCGCCTGGGAATAACATACGTCCGAGGAAACCACGTACATAGGTTGGATCCTTTTCCGGTGAAAATGGCATTAACCAGTCAACGATCGTCTCGTCCCCGGAGAACAACTCTGTATTGTCTTTTGGGAAATAAGACTGGCTTGTCGTAACACCCCACTTATAACTTCCCTCGTCCGGTTCCAACTCTCCTGCTAAGATCTGGAACAACGTAGTTGTGGCGATCGTGTTGCTTCCTACAAAAGCAACCTTATCTTCGCGGTTGATGATGAAAGAAATGTCATCTAAAACTTTAACACCATCAATAGTCTTAGACAAATGTTCTACGGTAAGTACTTCATTACCAATCTCTCGTTCCGGACGGAAATCAATATATGGATATTTTCTGCTGGATGGCTTCATGTCATCAAGCTCGATCTTTTCCAATGCCTTTTTACGAGAAGTTGCCTGCTTGGATTTGGAAGCGTTCGCACTGAATCGCTGAATAAATTCCTGCAGCTCTTTGATCTTCTCTTCTTTCTTTTTGTTGGCTTCTTTCATCTGCTTGATCATCAACTGACTTGACTCATACCAAAAGTCATAGTTACCGGCATATAGCTGTATTTTCGCATAATCAATGTCCGCAATATGTGTGCAGACTTTATTTAAGAAATATCGGTCATGGGATACCACGATAACCGTATTGTCAAAATCGATCAGGAAGTCTTCCAGCCAACGGATCGCATCTAAGTCCAAGTGGTTGGTCGGCTCATCCAGCAATAAGATATCCGGGTTACCAAATAACGCCTGCGCAAGCAGGATCTTTACCTTGTCGCTGGCTGCGATCTCACTCATCTTTTTATAATGAAGTTCCGGTGCGATTCCAAGACCATTTAGCAAAGTTGCAGCATCTGATTCTGCTTCCCATCCGTCCATTTCAGCAAATTCTGCTTCTAATTCACTGGCACGGATACCATCTTCTTCTGTGAAATCTTCTTTTGCATAAATCGCATCTTTTTCTTTCATGATGTCGTATAAGCGTTCGTTACCCATTATAACAGTATCAAGTGCAACAAACTCATCATACTGGAAATGATCCTGCTTCAAGAAAGAAAGTCGCTGACCAGGAGTAATAATGATGTCTCCTTTACTTGGTTCGATCTCTCCGGTAAGTATTTTTAAAAATGTAGATTTGCCGGCACCATTTGCACCGATCAATCCATAACAATTTCCTTCTGTAAATTTAATATTTACATCCTCAAACAGGGCTTTCTTGCCCAGACGCAATGTCACGTTACTTGCCTGTATCATAATTATCTCTTTCCTTTCTCAGTTCACATACTCTTAATATGCAGCGCTTACTATTTTACAGGAACTATGTAAATTTGCAAGCCTTTTTCGGGAATTTAAGCCTTTTTCAGCCATTTGTACCGATCCTTAGCGATCCAACAGCCCTCGGATCTGTTTAATAATCCGCAATATAAGCTCGACTCTCTTAAATGGCGTGATCAGATAAAAACCATCCACATATGGGGCAATTTCCTGTGCAACCTGAGCAGATATCTGCTCTGCCAGTTCCTCTCCCTGTGCCCGATCTTTGTCCTGATACATTTCTATAATACGCGGATCGACATCAATTCCTGCCATTTCACTATTCATAAAGCAGGCATTCCGATAGCTGACTACCGGCATAATTCCGCCTAAGATCTTAACATCTAATTCCTCTCTGGCACGCTTGAGGTTATTTAATGCTCTTTCCGTAAGTACCGGCTGCGTAAATAATACATCGATTCCTTGGCTGATCTTACGCTTAGCATGGATGATCTGACTGTCAAAATTAACTGCATTTACATTTAATGCTCCACTGATCATAAACGGATTGTTCTGAAAAATCTGCTCATTCAGGGTACGGATATGATTTGCAAGCACCGCTGAATTATAGCTAAACATTGTTTTTACCAAGCCTCGCTCTGCTGCCGGCACCGGATCTCCGGTCACGGTAAGTACGTTGTTAACACCCTCCACATTTAATCCCAGCAACAATGCCTTCGTTGCATTAATATTACGATCACGACAGGTCATATGCGGAATTGCTGTCAGACCAAGTTCGCGCATGACTTTGCATGCCAATATACTACTGTCAATGCGTGCCTTTGCCACCGGGCAGTCGGCAATATCAATGGCATCAACGCCTGCCTGCTGGTACTTGGCTGCTCCTTCCATGAAGAAATCGATCTCCGGCGTTACAGGAGGATCCAGTTCTACGACCAAAACCTTCTCGCCACATGCCAATTTTGCTGCAAAGGTATTGCGCAGATTGTCCTTTCCGGCATAGTTTTTCACTTCCTGTCCATCATTTGCAACAGAGATTGATTGTTCCGTTTGCCGGTTCTCCACAACAGAGTTGACGGACCGTCCCGAACCATCCGCACTATATGTTTTTCTTCCGGGGAGCGGCGACTGCTGCAACGTCTTAGCTATTTCCGAGATAAAGCTTGGATCGGTACCGCAACAGCCTCCTATGATAGACGCCCCCTGCTTTGCGATCTGGTACATCTCTTTTGCATAATAATAATGATGTGCCTCGTAATACGTTCTATTATCCAGTACGGCAGGATAACCGGCATTTGGCATGATCGAGATATATTTTGTATTCTGTTCTCTTGACAATTTATACATGAGATCCAGCAAATGCTTAGGACCGGAAATACAATTAAAGCCAAGTGCATCGATCGACGATATATTCATCATCTTTTGATATAAACTACGCCCATAGCATCCGCTTCGGGTTAACCCCTCCGGTGATACTGCAAATGAAACAATAATAAATGCTTCCGGCTGCTTCTGCTTAATATACTCGGTAATTTCATCCAATCCTTCTATGTTGTCTAATGTCTCAAACAAAAAATGACGCACACCCTGCTCCAAAAAGCAGTCCACCGGAAGGCGATAACGTTCTGCCGCATCATTCTCATCGCCGATCACAACAGGACCAATATCACCAAATAATATCTGCTCTCCTGCAGATTCCTCGATTGCCTCCCGTGCAATCTGCGTGCCGGCTGCTATAACCTTTCCAACCTCTTCTGCCGTAAAATGATCTCCTGCATTGGCCGCAAATGTGTTTGTTTTGATCGCCACTGCTCCGGCATCAATATACTCTTTGTGTATCTGTTTAATACGCT
>ERZ826613.1721-NODE-1721-length-24382-cov-3.048300_pt1 | contig 24382 bp, 40 predicted proteins | sample MGYA00519925_ERZ826613 | MGnify/ENA primary metagenome ERZ826613 (study PRJEB31778, sample SAMEA3449236) | human gut metagenome | biome: human gut; feature: human-associated habitat; material: faeces | place: United Kingdom | collected 2010/2012 ... | reverse complement strand
ATAGTTTTTTCGCCATGTTCCGAATAGTAGTTTGCCAAGAATCTGCTATTTAATTAGTAAGGCTAATAGCAAGCCCACACTAATAGCAAATCCTCCTATTGACAATGTAGTTAATCTCTTGTTCTTTTTGTTCATCTTAGCTATCTGCTCCCGTTGCTTACTAATAGCTTCATCATACATCTGCATTTGCAATTCTGCTCGTGCTAGTTGTTGAAGTCTTATACTATCAGTTTTAGCGTAGTTAGCAGTTAGTAATTCATAAGATGCAAGCTGCTTATTGAGTTCAAACCTCTCTAGCTTAAGCTTCTTATGCTCCAGAAATATAAGGTTACTAGCCTTTAATTGCTGTGGAGTAATCACAACTAATGAGTCATCTACCAGCTTGGGATACATATTCTGCGAAGAAAGATGCATTGGCGGCAATAGACTGATTAGTAATATCAATAAGCTCCTTTTCATACCAATTATTAATAGTGTCTATCTTACCTTTAGAATTGGTAATGACACTAATTAGACTGTCGTTAGTAATTTCTAACTTCCTTACTTCCTTATTGAGCGAGTCTATAGCTTGCTCATATTTAGTGTTGTCAGGAATAACTACTGTGTTTCTATCCTTGCAAGCCCATGCTATACCAAGGCATATAGCAGCAGCAATCACACCTCCAACGAAAGCATCCTTAAATTTCATTTCTGAGACTGATAGTAGTTATAGATATCATAGATAACATCCACTCTATCATTCTTAGAAGTTAATAAGGTATCCAAGCATGTACGTTCTTCATCAGATAGTGATGCTTCTAGTTCAACCATTTTACGTCCTTCTTCATAGATAGCCTTAGCTGTATCATATCCTTTCAGATACTTGCCAGGGCATTGTTTGAAGAATGCTACTTCCTGGTCAAGAAGAGCATTAACTACACCACGGTTAATCAATCCGGGGTCAGTACTGTACAGAGCATGATTATGTAGTTTACGAGCCTTACCAAGAGCTATTTGAACTCCCATATTCTCATCAAACTCATCTTCTGGTTGACATACAGATACGCCAATAGACAGACATTTATCACTTAAGAGTGCATCTTCATCCCAGTTCTCTGTATCTGGGTCAATTTCAGCACATACTTCTTGTGACAATGCAACCATTACGAACTTACGTTCCATGCCAGTAAAATCAACAAAACTGTCAACTCTATACTCAACTCTTTCTTTCATAAACTTGTAGATTAAATGTTTCTAAATGTAATCTCTTTAGATAAGTTAATCTGATTTTAGGCAATTACTTGCGACCTAGACCATTATAGAAATCAAGTATTGCATTCTCTTTACGAAGCCAAGTAGCCTGCTCTCTAGCCATATCAAGAATAGTACGGCTAATAGATTCTTCTTCTACTTGCTCTTTAACTAACATACCTTCATCCTCATCCTCTCCATTCAACCATTGGAATGTAGCCCAATCACTTTCTTTCTGAGCCTGGTCTACAATCTTATTAATACCACGAGTAGTCTCAATCTCCCTATCTACTGTAGCAGCAAAGGGCATGACTCTGTCAGTGATTTCAACATTAATGGCTGGAACAGGCGGATATTGGAATAGAGCATCGTTAGTGGTTAGATATTCAAATATCCAAGAATGATGCAAATATTCTTCCCTAGCACGACCTCTCCAGTAAATACCTAGCTTTGGTAACCCTTCTACTTCAAAGTAATTGGCAAAGGTCATATACAGAGCATGGTTGGCAAGTTCGGCTGACATCTGTTTTACCAACATCTCAACCATTACAGTTGATAGTGGGCAAACACGTCTAGACTTATCAATCACCTGCTCTGTATACTTCATAGTAGGTTCAGCGCCTACGGTTTGAACTCCTTCGCTTGTCTTCTCCTGTATTGGATTTCCGTCTTTGTCTAGCATTCTCACGTTCTAACACTTTAAAATTGTTGTTCATTAAATAATCTAGGGGAGCTGCTAGCCAAGTAATATACTTAGCACATGTAATCTCATCGTCGACTTTAATAAACTGCGATTCTCTTACCTTAATAGGCTTATCAGTAGTATAGAACTTAGAACCTACACATTCTACCCTATCCTTCCTAATGAGGTATAGTTGTACTTCATATAGAAAGGAAGGATACACTGTTAGTTTAACGTCCCCAGAATGGTAGACAGTCGGGGGCGTAGGTTTTGCCATTCCAAGAATATTTAGTAACCTGGGACTTCTCTGTCTTATATTTACTTAATAAGAAAGGGATGTCAGATTGAATACATTTATGGCTAAATGTGTTCTTTGGTATAGGTTTGTTGGTCTTTGGATTCATTTTACCAGTAGTAAAGTTACCACCCTTTACATACACGACCAGAGTTCCAGGAATAGGAATAGATTTAGCAGGAGCCGGCCATTGATAGCTCGGAGCAGGGAATCGTCTATAGCGTTTCCACAACTTACGTTCTTTAGGAGTTTTACTCCACACACTTGGGTCACGTGGTGTTACAGACGGCTGTCTTAAATGCTCTGCCACCATGAAAGCATCATCGGTCAAATCCTTGATTCTTAGTCTTTTGAATCTCTCTTCCGGAGTCTCTTTGATAGTTTCCTTCTTCATTACTGATAAGTTTAATGAGTTAAATATTAGTTATTTACCACGTTTGGTATAAACTGCCCCACAGACATTACATTTGTAAAGCCTGTTGTCATAATCGAACAGCGTGTGAGTAGTATCCCTACCACACCTTGCACAATTCATTAACTTAACAGATTCATACACCTTCTTCGGCTTATGAGGTGCCGTACCTTTCTTACGTGAAGCCATAGCTTAAATTCCTTTAGTTAACTCTTCTAATCTAGTTACTTCTTGTTTGTAATCTTGAATATATTCTTTCAGAGACATGGCATCTGGGTGTTTACATTCTATTCTGTAATCTGCTATTCTTTGAAGACATGCAGATATGGGAAGTCCATAACCAATAACTTTAAACTCCTGACGTTCTCCGTCCTTGGATTTAATAGTTTTTAGTACAGATAGGTCCCAGAAGTGTAAATTGTCACCTATAGATTCCATTCTAAAGTCAGCTTCTTCAATAATCATACTTGATTATCCGTAAAGTTAGTATTAGTTTAATCTGATTGTTCTTCTAGCACCTTACCTATTAACCACAGATACAAAAATGGCGATATGACTGGACATGTCATCCACCAACCTACATCTTCTTCTACAACTTCCCAGAAGTATTCTTCATCTAGGTCATAATATGCAAGCATGTAGTTTAGTACAATGTTTAATAAGTAAGATACACCATATAGTGCAAGTACTATTAATATTACAATCACAATTTCTCTTTCTCTACTCTAAATTGACAACATAGTTTCTGCAACTCGAGTATGACGGGTTCTAAGGTACTAACGCCCTTAACCAACACTGCTCGTTGGTCTACCGTCCTTCTGGCTAAATGGGATTGGACGCTGGAAACAGCATCTTCATATCTCTTCTTAATAAGGTCTCTGTTCTCGAAATACTTGGGAATCTTACCATGTAGATATATTAAAGCATCTAGTGCCTTAATAAGTTCCTTATGACTCATAGAAGTAGATATTCTGTCATAAATAAATACATATCTATCAACCCCGTCTGGAATGATATTTATATATTTATCAGTCTCAGTTCCTTCTCTTCCTACATGGTCTGCTAATCTCACAGTAGCAGAGAATCCATTTAATGTATAGTACTCCGAATCTCCCTTATAATTAGTAGAAGTAAACCCCTTCCTCTTTAGCCACGCTTTTAGTTTGCTCAACCCTCTCATCTTGTTTAATCTTCTTTTCCACCTTTCGAAATATCAAGTCTCCGTCAAGTGGACATCTACACTCCATAGTACAGTCACTGGCTTTAAAGTAACAGCCAAAGCACGCGCAACCACTGTCAACGATTTCCACCGGACTACCGTTTACAGTGATAAGGTCTCCTGCCTGTAAAATGGGTATTAGTTCATTGTCTTCATATTTAAACCTCTGCATATCTAAAGTTAAAAAAGAAGGGCCAAACCCAGACAATCACTAGAGTAGACCTTACCTCATTAGAAGTAAAGAATAATCTAATAACTAATCTGAATTTGACCCTAAACGGCAGTACGAATATCGTTCTGCGCGATTAGCACTACATTAAATATAACGTAGCCTAAAGTCCGTTACCATAAACTGATAACAATAATGCCAATGCCTGGCATTAGGTGTGTTGCTAAAAGCAACGAAGAGGAGCCTACACCCCCCCCCTAGTGATATTCTGGCTGGAATGTCTATTCCATAACCTATCACCATACATAAGAACTATTCAAAGTAGTCTGGGAACTTATCTTTTAATATTTCAGATATGTCCACGCCAGTCAGTTCAGCCATAGATAATTCTTCCAACATTGCGTCTTCAGAATCGTCCACACTACCGTCAGCGCTATCAATAAGATTGAGCAGTAATTGAGCTTTCTCATCAGTCAGCCCGTCTTGCGCCCATTTGCTTACTACTTCTGCAAAGAACTCATCGAACTCGTAAGAAGTCTGCTCATCTTCATCAGCGATTACATTCTTCTTAGCAAACAGTTCTTTGATGTCTTCATCTGTAATAGTTCCGGCTTTATCATAAGCCGCGTTCAATGACTCTATAAGAGAGTCTTGTTCATCGAATGTCATTGTCGTTAACAATTAATGTTAAGAACATGTGAATAGTCTATTCACACCAACCCTCAAGGGCTTAAGATAATGTATGGTAATCAAATCACCATTACAGCAGTGGGGACTGCTTAAACAGGCATTTCACTCTCAATTATGCCTGTGGTTATGTTAGAATAAAGAAATTCACTTCTTCCAGGATATGAATAGATATTCTCCAACTAAGCCAGGATATCCTTCTTTATCAATAACCTTAACGAAGAATCGTTTATCTTCGTAGTATTTAAGGATTTCATCCTTGGCTTTAGCTACATCATCATTCAAATCCATAACAAGACTAAAGTAATTGTTCTCACTCTTAGCCTTAATAAGTTGGTCAGTAGTATCTAGAAACCTCTTAATTAGAGTTTCTTGTGTCACCACTTCATTGTAAGTGGCAACTGAATATGCCTCGTCCGCATTCATAGATTCACCTTCCAACAATTTACCAAAATTAAAGATATTCTTCATAATAACTAATAATTGGTTTGTGGTCCAGACGAGATTCAAACTCGTGACCTTCCCTTTAGGAGAGGGACGCTCTATTCTACTGAGCTACTAGACCCCTTTACGTTATACGTTAATACTCCCAGTATGTCTGCCTTTTATTTTAACAGAATTAGCATCGATGTCTCCTTGTACATTACCACCAACCTCAATACTGTTTACGTAAATTTTACGCTTGATTTGTGAGATAGTGATATTGTCCTCTTCAATGTCATAGGACTCATTATCAATAAATAACTTATTCATGATTCTTTTTATCCAGTTCATCTTCCTTCGTAATACTTAATCAGTTTATCAAATGCTTCAATCCTAGCATTGTGACCCTTCTCGTCATCGGGAGTCCACCAAAATGCCTTACCATACCTGTCTTTAGGCGCACCTAAAAACTCTCTATTGAACTCGGGGAACATGGCAACTACATCACATTCATCGTAGATGTTGATTCCTCGTTCGGTTCCAGCCATAGCATGTTCGATACAAAAGCACATTCCCCAGTATTCTGAATGGTCTTCAAACAGCTTCTTAGCTTTTAGTAAGATAGCGTGCTTATTGATTCTTTCTGTGTACCAATGGATGAGCTTATCAAAAGCTACAAGCCTATGTTTCTTCTCATCTACTGGCCACCAGAAGACAAGTCTAGCCACTTCTTCTTGTTTGACATTACCTCCTAGAAACTCTGGATTAAACTCCGGAATTAGTGTTACTAATTCATTATAAGAGGGAGGTATTCCTTCTTTAAACACTCCGTTGAATGCTTGCTTCATATAGTGGCACATACCACCATTCTTATCACTGCCTGGTTTTGTATCTTTATCATACAAGTCTTTAGCAGTCTTTAATCTTTTAATAATTTCTAAGTTAGTCATCTCTTTCCTTATTAAGTTAGTAGTCCCAGGCAGAGTCGAACTGCCATTTCAGGTTCCGTAGACCAGCGTTCTATCCATTGAACTATGGGACCATACAGGAAGCAATTCCGATTTAACGGCCGCCCTTGCCAGTATCACGTACTGGGCTTTTCACGCGGACGGTCTGTCAGCATAACTCACAGTATTACTTACATGCTTCCTTTAATTTTAGCCTCTTCCAGCGCAAGAGCACTTATAGTCACTCTTCGCCATAGTACATCAAGTATAGTACTTGCTGACGCAAACCATATCTACGTGTAACCACGTTAGCTTCCGCTCTCCTGGAAAGCGCAGCATTGATACTCCTCTTGAGTTTATCGGCATCAAATAGCAAACCAGTCACTCCTACTAATCCATTAGGCTCATCAGCGCAGATGTAATCTACTGCTTCAAAGAGCTGGGCTTTAGTTTCAGAGCTGTTCACCTTCTGCCATTTCTTTATTTCTTTCTCAAAGTCCATAATCAATTAAGTGCTTCGAGTTCTTTAGCCAATTCTTCCAGAGACTTACCTTCGAGTTCAGCGTCTTGTTTCTTAGCCATAAGGTCAAGAATCTTCTGACGCTTAGCTTTCTTCTCGTATTTCATAGGTTTATCCTATTTCGTTACTAGCATTATAAGCAAGCTTGTCGGCTTCCTTATTATGTTCATCACTTGCGTGACCTTTACACCACTCAACAGACACTACTTTATGCCTGTTCACAGCCTTATCAAGACGTTCCCACAAATCAGTGTTGGCTTTCCTCTTCCACCCTTTAGTAAGAGTTCCTACAATATACATAGAATCTGTTACTATTGTAATTTCAGAAGGTTCCTTTATGGATTCCAGGGCAACTATGACAGCCATTTGCTCCATTCGCTGATTGGTGCTGTTCTTATACATCTTACTGTATTGGAATATCTTCTTGTCATCCTCTAAAATGACAAAGCCTATTCCCCCTTGATTTCTCGCAGGAGAATAGGCACCATCACAGTATATTCTGTACTTATGCGTCGGCATTAGGATTCTCAACAAAATCCTCATCTTCTTCAGTTTCGGATATGACATCCTCATCAATAAGATGCTTAACCCACATACCTAAGATAAAGATGACATAGAATTTGTCTTTCTCCTGTTTGTAGTTAACCTTGTCAGAGACTTCATTAACTACATCTAACATTGTGAACTCCTCTTTAGCCATAGCATCGTCAGCTATAGCAGACATTTCTTCTACATAAGGTCTAGCCTTCTGCATCGCTTCGTCAAAACTCTTTACTAAGGCTATGCCTTCATCACCTCTAATTTGCATAGCAACAGATAGAGGTTGTTGCAATTCATTTCTAAAGAAGCCCAAATAGAAAGCCTTCTCTACATTTCCGTTCACGAAGTCATTGAAAGATTTAGCTTTCATTACTTCTTCTACTTTGAAATCAATTTTTGATACGTCTCTGATTTTGTCCATAATGCTATGATAGCAACCCACCAATCTTCTCGGCCATGGCTGTTGCTTTGTTAGAAACTGCTTCAAGGTTTGCAGCTTCAGTTTGTAATTCGATAATCTCTTGTTCTCTAACCTCTTTCTCTGCTTGAGCTCTAGATGCTACCTCTTTAAGATTGGTAACAGCTTTCTCAAATACATCAATAATCTTAGCTGATTCCTCGGCTAGTGAGGTACTTGTTACTTTAGCCGGTTCGGCTGATTGTTTCTTTCCAAACATCTTATAGGATTAGAATTACAGGGTTCAGGGTGAGCGGCTGTCGGGAATCGAACCCAATCTATCACTTGTGCGCATACTAAAATTAGTGATGTGCCCTCCTTTACACTACAACCGCATGGAGCAGTGGTTAGAATACTAATAGTCAAACACTAATAGTCATTCCTAAAGAGGTGTTCTGCAACCACCCCACAGTCAGCGCTAAACTGCACGTCTTATTACATACGCTTAACTCTGCTTTAGTTGTCATCGCTGGACTTTATTTAACCCAGGTTCCAGCCTGGTCTATATTTTGCTATTATAGTCCATTCATGCCTACATGCTAGTTTCTCTAGCCATTTCTTGAATAGTTCTTTCATAATCAATTCGTTTTACTAATGGATATAGTTGCCCATAACCGTGATTAACTGTTATACACCTAGATGTTATAGACAGACGATAGTGAGCATTGTTAATTTCGTTAGTAAGATACTCCATAGTTACAGGAGTTACTCCGTCACTAAATGTAACAGTTATGCCCGCTTCTACACTCTTAGTAAGAGCATCTAAGCTACTTTGAATTTCTGCATATCTAGGATTAGGAATCTGCTCCGTCTCTAAATGCATAAAATGCTTAGATGTTTCACCTATATAACCTCCTTTGCTACATGGAATCGGAAGATAAACCCAGTTGTTATCAAACTTAACAGCTTGTTCATAAGCATGAGTTCCAGGTCTAAAGAGTTGCTGGTACGTATCGACTTTAACTACTTCTCTAGTCCCAGGAAGTCTGCCTTGCTTGCCGTCTAACCACCACCTTATATAGTCACGAGCATCACGTACATGATATACTGGCAACTCAACTGGAGTACCATTAACCATACACCAATAATGACCTAGCAACCTCGGTCTATAAAAGTCAGAGTCTGTTCCATTGGAGTCAGGATTAGAATTGGCAAATCCATAACAGTAATCATAATAGTCTGCTGCTTTATGAGGTTTAGCAATCTTACCAAACTTGGGCAAAGCATGATTCCTGTTCTCCTTCCATTGCTTGGTGCTAATGTTATATCGACGACCCTTAGGAGTCTGTTCAACAGATTGTACTAATCCATTATCATCAACTCTAAAGAACGCCTGTCTCCACCTATAATCGGTGAAGTAGTCGTCTAGGTATTCAGTTTTATCAGTATTCTTAATTGGCTTAATCCACTCATTCCAGGCTTTGGTTAGCTCTTTATAAGGCTTACCTACATACTTGGCTATGAATTTCACAATCCTAGATTCTTTAACGTATCCATAGCCGTGGTCCCAAGCTATATGACAACTTTTGTCTAATACCTTTCTACCATATCCTCTCTGCGCTGCCACTTCTTTAGATACTCTTAAATTGAAATCAGCATCAAAATCTGCTAGTGTAACTTTAGTAAGGTGTCTAGGATAGTAGCTTGGATTACGAGTGTGCTTGCTTTTATGTTTATACTCTTTCCTATGACCAAGTTTAAGTCTTCGTTCACTCATGTTATAGTATTTTAGTTACTTTACCAAATACGGATTTGGTCCACCCATTAATCTTACCATGATTGTTACCTATAAGAACTCCTCTGTCTCCCTTAGCTTTGACTAAGTGAGTATAGTATCTACCTTTAACTTTGCAGAATACTATATCACCTACCTCTACATCGCTAAGATTTATAGGACTCAAGACATGCTCTTGGCCAGATTTGATTAGAGGAGTCATAGAGTTTCCCTTCTCTGAGGTTCTGAAGGATTTTCCTTCGGTCAGTAGTTTCTCCTTGTAATGCATCGGCTTTAGACATTAGATATACAAAGTTTAATCTCTCTTCCATGGTAGAACCATTACTTATTCTTTCAAACAAGGTTAGTTCTTGCCCATTTTTGTAGTTATAGTAAGATATCAACTCATTATATCTGGCAGTTTTACTATTCAGTGAAGCTATAGTCATTGGATATCTTCTTAGCACTACTCCCCTATATAAATCAACAAGTTCACCCAATGAGTTGGCAATCTTTAATAACCTAACTACATTGGGTGAACCGTGTTTCTTGTACCTAATAGCATAACTCTCCAGAGCAGCATCCCAATCATGGAATACGTGTTGAGCTTGAGTTAAATCAATCTCAACTATTTTACGCAGGAACTCTTCTATAGTCATATTAATTAGATATTGTAGGTGATGTTAACTTGTCAATTAGATTCTTCATTGCTTCTTCACCAGCAGCAAAACCTTCAGAATACCCGATTTTATATGCCTTCTCTATAGATACAGCAACAGCTTCCATGACGCTATTGCCCTCATACTGTTTCTTTAATTCTTCTAATAGTTCTTTCATAAATCCTCCTTCCTTTAATTATTAGTAGCTTGAGTGGGATTCGAACCCACACGTCCATTTCTGGACACCAGAGCTTAGATATATTTGTGACGCAGAAGGGAATCGAACCCTCAATCCCAGATGGGCAACGCATTTTAAGTGCGTTTCGTATACCAGTTCCGACACTTCGCCATCAAGCCATACCCTTATACTGACATCATGACCTTGATTGTAACTACAATTATCATTCCTATAGTACTTATAGCAGCTATACTTAAGAATATCTTAACCCATTTAAAGTCACAATCCCATATAGTTAGTAACATAGCTATTAATGCAGCCACAAATGCAATGACTACAGTAATCATTAATGCTGTTTCCATATCAATCTCTTACTAAGTCTATCCAATTAATTAGGATATGATACAACCACCTCATAATACGTAATCGCAATAAGTGTCAACAAAATCCTTAGCTTCTTTTAAACCACATTTAGCAGATTCTTTTACATGCTTAATTGCTTGCAGTTTGGAACTAGTCTGTACAAACTGTTTCATCTTAAAGAAGTCTTCACATGACAAATCAATTGTATTCCTGTATGCAAGCATTGCATCACTATACTCTTGAGGATGTTCTGTCCAGGTAATTTGTTGGTCTAATATAACTGTACAAGTTCCATCAAGTATATCATATTCTCTAGATTCTACGGTGAATTTACCAGCTTCTAACACTACTATATCAGTAGGAAATGGAATCATCTCTGATGAGATTGATACTTCCTCTATTGTCTTATCATCTTTTACAAATTTTACAAACATAATCTTTAAGTATTAATTAATAACGTAGCGAGAAGGTGACTCGAACACCCAACCTTGCGATTATGAGTATCACGCTCTGACCAGTTGAGCTATCTCGCCATTAATAATCCGCCTGGTAGGGCTGCCTTACCAATTATTGACGTCAGCTAATCTATGGAATAGCACGTCTGCTAAACTGAAATAGCCCTATAGTCATTTCTACACCTGCTCACATTTAAGTGGTGGATTACATGTTTATCGGTATTTATCGAACATGCTGTCTGATGCTTCTTCTCCCCACATAGACACGATAACAATACCTATTTTGGTAGCCCTAAATACTATTGGGTCTTCCAACCTACTTCTTATAGTACTCCATAGATGCTGTTACTAAGGCTAAACGTAACGCATCTGCACTCAATTTCTCCATACTATGATAAATGTTCTTTAATATCAATCATGTATTTTATACCTTCAATTATCACACATGCTAGCCCGCCAACGAGCATAATGAAGTATAATGCAACAATTAGTGGTTCCCAACCAGTCCCATAATCACTTCTATTAAGATTAAAGCTCTATCATAGGTTGGTTTGTCTACACGTAGTTTGAACTGATTGTCCCTACCGTCGGCTATTAGTGTAAGCTCATATACAGTATGCGTCTGTTGATTAACTGTTTCGGTATAACAGTCCTTAGCAACTACTGTAGTCCACACAGGTTTGTCAATACAGGTTTCTTTAACTAAGTTAGATTTACATCCTCCTAGTCCTACTAAGCACACCACCAGCCATATTACTATCAAAGTTGCATGTCTGAAAGTGTTAGCTGGTGGTCTCATATCAACAATTGTCGGCATCTTCTGTCAATAATTTAGTTGCCTTATCCATTCCTAACTCGTAAGCTTCAGCAATTAATACTGCCGCACTTGCTATAGAAAGCTTACCACCGTTGTCCTCTGCTACGTTAGCTGCACTTTCAAGCAGCTCACTTAAAGTTTCTACCATAATTAAATACATTTAATAGTTAATAATCTAGTAGGGTAGGTGAGACTCGAACTCACACGCCCGAAGGCACTTGGGCCTAAACCAAGCCTGTCTGCCAATTCCAGCACTACCCCATTGTTACTTTATCAAATCGATAAATTCATCTTCATGTCCCTTATAGTATCGCTGGAGATATGCAATATACACAGCTTCGTCCTTAACTATTTGAGGGAATTTGGATTCAAATTGTTCTACTTTCTCTTCTCCTACTATACTTACATGAAAGTCTCTAGGTGTAGTATCCACCTTAGTTGCAGACATTAATAAGACTAATAGGAATATCAATAAATGTCTCATTTAGTTGTTAATAAAAGGAGAGCGAGATTACTCCCGCCCTCCAAGGTTTATTTGTTGTCCTTCTTCTCCGTAGAGTAGTCCTTACGGTCAAGGTCCCACTGATACTCACACATCTGAGTGATTGCTTCAAGCTTCTCTGTACCCAGAACGAGTTTGAGAGCATTTACCAATCTTTCAGCCGGAGTTTCCACAACAGCTTTCTTGGATGCGAGTCCAAGTTGACGTTGATAAGATTCAACGCTAGCTTTGATATGGAACGATGTTACATGGGTTTCTTCTGTAAAGATGAGTTTGGATTTGGTTGATTCAACGATTTCAGCCATAAATGCCGGAGCAATTTCAGCTTCTTGAATGTAGTTACATACTTCACTCAAATCATCGTCGATTGTATATCCTTCTTCAGCGGTGAAGGTAGAACGGATGAATTTCTCCGCAGTTTCAGCGTCCAGGCAGTCCATAGTAATCACAGAGCCGATTCTCTTACCTCTCAAGAAGGTAGGTTCAATCAATTCAATGTGATTAGTAGTGAACAAGGTGATTACGTTCATATCTTTGGTATCACCACCGTCCAGAGTATTCAGGATGTCTTGCATAGCAGCATCTCTGTTACCTCTAGTTACTTGGTCAATATCTTCAACAAATACGACAACACCATGACCCGAACGGTCAACAACTTTACACATGCGCAGAGTTTCTGCAAGAAGAGAAGGATTCTTCAAATACACGAATGACCAGCCGTTTGTTACAGCATCTTTAGCCAGCTTAAATGCCAGCAAGGTCTTACCTGTACCATATTTACCTTCCAGCAAACAACCATACTTCAATGGAATACCTTTAGCCAGACATTTCTCTGGATACAAGATTCTTGAGCGTAGCGGTTGCAATTCAAATTCAGTCTTCTTAGAAAGAACCATGAATTGTTTCTCGATGCCGGCAAGTGTCATGATAGTAGGTTCAGACAGATTGCTGATTTCCAGTGCTTGATTCTTGTAGATAGATTCTGATGCTAACAGCTCTTTAGTTCTGTCAACAATATCATCAATCAATGACTGGTATTTGAACTGGCATTGTCCTTTAATAAGGAGTAAATGACGGTCATTGTCATAGTTGATGTTGATTTCAGAATCTTCTCCCAATTCTTCAAGGCTGATTTTACCAAACGGAACCTTGGTACGAGAACCGTCTGCCAGAACAACGTCTACGGTATCAATATTGCTGTTTCCAGAAGGACTGTTATCCTCCTTACTAACGGCAGAACCGAAGATTTCATTGATTGCTCTGTTCAACTGATATACACCGTCCGGTTTCCAACAAAGCAGCGAGTATTTGAAACTTGCCATTTTCTTGGACTGTTTGATTTCACCTTCGATGAATCCCAGAGCATCAGCATACTTCACGTTGCTTTGGAGCACTTCAATCATTCTCTGTTTCTGAGTTTCCTCGTACTTGTTAACTCTCTGCTTAATAGCAGCTGTAGTTCCTTGCGGAATAATGTTCTTTGCCATTACTTAATTAGGTTTATTAATCTTATTTACTTCTTTAATGATTGCTTCACAATTCTCTCTTGTTGTAGTTAAACAACCAAGTTGAATAATAGAACCGTCTTGAGTGATAGTCAGGTTCTTCTCTTCGATTGTTTCCCTACATAGACCTCCTCTGATAATTCTTTTAATGAGTGGAAAGGGTAATATAGTATTCTTACAGAATATCATATTCTTGCCTTCCACATAAATGACATCGTAGCCGTCAATGCTACCTACTACCTTACTCATTCGATTCAACTATTAACTGTGTGGGCCCGGCCGGACTTGAACCGACAACCTCCTGATTTGAATCTTTGGCTCGTATTCTTTGTATCACTCTCCTAGAAATGCCATAATGCGATGCAACTTTCTCCCATGTCCCTAGTAGTTTATATTGCTCTTCTACTTCGGACTTAGTGGGATAGTGTTTATTGGTTTCCCTACATTCCTTAGAACAGAATGTCTTACCAGTAACTTTTGGAAATCGTTTACCACATACAGGGCAGACACTGCCAAATTCAGAACTAAACGAGTTTTTATCACAAGAACTTGTTAAAATAGTTACATTTGACATGTCATAATCAGGGTAGTGATGCTCCCTATGACAATTAGCACAGAGTAATTCACATTTATCTAAACTAGTATTTGAGAATACTCTCATATCTATCTGAAACTCTTTAGTAAGAGGATTACGATGATGAAAGTCAAGAGCTGCTAAATTAGCAGAATAGCCACATCGTTCGCACTTACCACCACGTGCTTGAACGGCTTCATACTTCCGTTTCATTCCGCGTAGTTTTTGTTGTGGATAGTTATTATTGTTCATAGAGTGGGGATTGAACCCACATGTAACCTATTACCCTTTCAACAGCGTATAAGGCAGAGGGGATACGTCCCTATAAACAAAGATTCATCAGTTTCTCTAACCGATTGAGATACGGGCCCCGAACGCCCATGTTTACTCACAATTAACAGTTCTCAAAGAGTAGTGTTGTTAGTGACTTCATGATAAATTCTATTTTAAACTGAAATAATTAGTAGTTGGGCTACCAGGATTCGAACCTGGGCTACAAGAGCCAAAACCTTGTGTGACTACCACTACACCATAGCCCAGTAAAAGGAGTCCGAAGACTCCTAAACTAACTTATCGAATATCATGGGTTGTATTGACATCCATAAATTCGCTAGCATTTCTTGCTCTGCGTCAGATGCTTCATCCCAATGTGATACGTACAATTTCTCCGTTCGTTCATTCCTATAAGGAACTTTAAATGAACGGTTAATGCGTACACTGTGTGCGAATAGGTCTTTGTCGAAATCAATAGCCCTAAGCGTCTTCTGGAAATCGTTGAACTTATTATTAGGGTCATCGACATCCCTAACAGACATTCCAGAAGGAAACGGGCCGTTACCATGCCTTGTTATATAAGGACGAGTTACATAACAAGTTTGGATTTCTTTACGTATGCCTGCTTTCCGCAACAGCTCGTAAGCGTTTTGTGAAGTTGTATTAGACGGAGTGCAATAAGGCATTATGCCGAATCTTTGGTCAAGCAATATTCCCTGTGAACCTTCAAACACTAGGTTGTCATAGTTTAACAAGCAATCTTCATTAACAGTACCTGTATGTAAGAAATAAGCATGTGCTAACCTACACCAGTTGTCTAGGTCTATCGAGGGATATTTACTAGACATGTTGTAATAGTTATCCACTATGGCATTTAATTTCTCACGTAGTATGTAAGGATTCATACAATCTACAACTGTTAAGCTGTATCCTGCCTTAACTCGGTCCAAACAAGCTTTAAACCCTGTACCTACAGTACCATGTCGTAAGTTCTCTTCATTATTAACTTGGGAATAGACATCGAAGGGAATTACAACTTGGCAGTGAGGGTGATACTGAACAATGGGATGAACTCCCATTTTAGCTAAGTCTGCACCCTCTAACATAGAGGTAATTGGGTCTACAGTACAGTATTCGGACCAATACGTCGGCACTCCAAGTAAGGTTCCGCTGCCAAAGTTACTAAAGGTATGCATCATGTCTCCATGCTTTACAGTATGTCCTACTTGATGTCCACCACTAAACCTGACTACTAATACAGACTCTCGCTTACCTATGTACTTGTTACATAAGTTGTGAACTGTCTGTCCCTTACCTTCGTCTCCAAAGAATGTTCCTAATACAATACTAATCATTTCAGTTTAATAAAATTTGTCATTACTATCAGACGGCACATCTTGCCATTCCTGACTAACAGAAGCACTAGGAGCTAAGCCTTCAACAGGCTCCTCATAGTTCTCTTTAATTGCGGTGACAATCACCTTGTCTACTTCTCCAGATGTACATGTCAATACATTCTGTCCAAGTAAAGTCTTCCAAGATTCAGCAACCCTTGAGCCATGACTGGCATTAGTAATGTGAATGTGGAATACATGGTACTGTTCCTTTGCTTTGTCAAGAGCTTCTTGACAAGTAATGGTTTTAGCACCTTTTTGATACCCTAGAACACGTTCTAAGTAACATCCCTCTACCTTATCGAGATTTGGTTCATCTCCAATAGTAAATAAGAATCCCTTAGTGTGTCTTTCAAACCAGGAATCAGTTTCAGTATGATAACCCGCTACGATGTGAGATAGTAGATAGCTTTCACCTCTATTACCTCCTCCTCCACCTTCAATCACGAATGACTGTAAAGTGTCAAGGATTTTAGCTGTATCAGACTCAAACTGACCAATTTGAATTGGATATCGGTCATAAACGTGGTCCCCAACTGCCATAAACATGATTTGTGGGTCACGCACACCTAGTTGAATGAGAGAGTCCATAATCTTAGGGAATTGGTCTCTAATCATTTCATAAGGTGTGTCCATCATTGAACCAGTAACGTCTAGCGCAATGATTATCGGAGTAGAGAAAGGATGTTCTTTAGAATCACGAGATTCACGAACACCCACGTTAACCATTTCTTGCCTTATCTGCGTGTTATACTGCCTAACATTGTTGTTAAGCGATGCAGCAGTATTACATGCATTAATGGCATGGCTCTTAAAGAGTTCATCCCTAGTGGAGGTATATAAACCCCTACTGCTGGCCTCTACATCATAAGCAATTCTAGAATAACTACCTGCTCCCATAAATTACTCATTTACAATTGCAGCAGCGTCATCCAAATTAATGGATTCTGATGCATCAGCGGGAAATTCTTCTGCATCGACTTGCATAGCTAGAGCAAGCTCAATCTTTGCAACACGTAGTTTACGTGCCAATTCATGTCTTGTTCTTACCCATTCAGCCGGATTCAGTCCTTCTCCCGGATTCAAAGAGTCTCTTGATTTAACAGCCAGGTCATTGTGTTTGTTGATTTCTCCCTGAATGCGGAGTACTTTCAATTTACAATCCTGAACAAATCTGTCTTCCTCGATTTTAGCCAACTCATACAGATTCTGTGCTCTTGCATCAAGTACACTTTGTCCACTCTTACTTAATTTCTCTTTAAAACTGCTCATTTACACTTACATCTAACATGTTAAATTCAATAAGCATCTCTGTGTGGTAATTTATAATCTAACTGTAATCATCTAGGATTACAATCGAGCCACCTTAGGGACTCGAACCCTAAACAGCCGCATTACAAGTGCGGTACTCTACCAATTGAGTTAAGGTGGCATAAACAGGAGACGATGTTACTAAGTGTGCTGACATCTCCTTTGTAAATCAAAGAAAGCGGTGCATACGGGATTCAAACCCGTGGTCTCCTCATAGACAGTGAGGCATCCTAATCACTGAACGAATGCACCATGAAGCTTGCTTAACCTACCCTCGAAACCTATGCTTGGACTGGCAATCAGTTATTCAGATATTGTCCCTTCCCGCTAGCTGAGTCATTCTCTTACTGTAATCGTGTGTCCAACTCACTATCACTATTCAGATGTGCCAAATGGGACATGGCAATTCATAAAAGTGGGTGCTAGCCGTTTCTATCCCACCATTGCGTACTACAGTGCTAGCTACCGTCTAAGCTCCTATCCCTTACGTCGCCTTAGAGTGTACATGATTATTATTGCCTAACCAGTTACCTGATTGGAAGGATTATGTACGAGGTACAGCTAACGGGACTCGAACCCGTATTTTATGCTTGAGAGGCATATTACCTAACCAGTTAGTAGATAGCTGCGTGTTAAATAGTCGTGAGTAGTTAATTGCAACTATGACAAAATTAAGATTAAAGCCAAAGACCAGCCTATTGCTATCTAGGGCAAAGTCAAAGGAATTTTTGTAACTTCGCAATAGACTGACAGGGTTTGAATTAATAATACTTAATTATGCTGGAAATCGTCCCTGTATGGAATACAGAACACGATTAATTTGTCGACAAATGCATCGACTAGAGTCTTTGATGCAATTCATACTACTCACGCAAAGCTATGTTAGAATCCAATGAGATTCAAGACTATAGCACCTATTTATCTGGATTGGAAATCTTAGTTAGTAACTCATAAGTTGCTTGTAACTCATTAGGAATTACTATCTTAAGTTCCAATAGTTTCTTACGTTCTTCAACTTTCCAAGTTTCACATTGTTGAGACAGGGTTTTGGCATCCAAATTGAATCTATCAACAGCTTGTTTATAAGCCTGATTGACTTCATATTCAGAATCCTTTACCATTTTATCAATCTTGAACTTAATCTTATTAAGTCTAGCTGATATGTCTCTGTGTTTCTGCTGTAATGCAAAGAATGTATTCTCTACCTTATCGCTACTAACAGACGGGTCATACGAGTACACGATTGTGTCAGTACCAGAACCTTCAACTTTAGTAGGATTAGTATAGGCATCCATTAAAGCTCTACGGGCGTTTGCAAACGGACGCACTGGATGAATATACTTACCAATAGCAGATGCTTCTGCTTCTAGTCTGTAATATTCCATACGTTCTGCAATGCTCAATGAAGCAATTGCTTCCTCCTCGGTAAGGATATGACCCTTAATCGGGGTGTCCAGCTTGAATCCAGCTACATCTGTAGCATATACATCCCAAGTGTACCTGTTAATAATTTCAAGTTCTTCTTCTCTAGCCTTAATAGCTTCACGAATCCATGCGCAGAAGGCATTCATATTAGCAACTTCTTGAAGTAATGTAGGTACATTATCAAGATATGCCTCATTTCTACCTGTCTTTACAGTCCTGGAGTTACCTCCACTTAACAAGCTAATATTAACATTCACAAACCCTACAGAATCTAAAGCTTGTCTATTAGATTCCACTGTCTCCTTAGCTATATTAGCCAGGTGATTGGCAGAAGTTTGGGTTAATCCCTTCTCGCCAAAGAATACTTTGTTACATTCTTTCATAAGCTGTAATTATTAATTCATTACTAATGCACTGGATAGGGGATTCGAACCCCTGTTTACGCATCGAAAGTGCGTCGACCTAAACCACTAGTCGAATCCAGTATACCTTATTAAGCTTTCCAGAATACAAACTTATTGCCTTCTGGACATCTTACATACTTCACATCAAAACCATTCTCTCGATATAGAGGTTCTACATCTAACCAATGGTTCTTAATTACTTCTTCTTCAGTTAAACCTTCAGATGCTACATAGGCTATTACATCTGATTGCTTAAATTCAGAAGCTTTACCACTCCAGTTCTTAACTATTAAAGTATTAAAAGCTAAGATAACTGCATCAGGAATAGATTTTAAATCTATACTCCTCAATTCTCTTGAATTTAATACCTTCACCATAATTCTAATAATTAGGTTAATAATGATTTTCGCAAACTCTTATTAGCCAGCGCGGAGAGTGCTGGATTCGAACCAGCGGAACCCTTTTGAGGTTCGGAGTCTTAGCAGGACTCTGTATAGACCACTCACCCAACTCTCCAATCCACAGAAGACTTATTTATGCTATATCAATCGCTTATGATTACCTCAATGCTGTAAGTCTTCTTAGAAATTCACTGTAAAAGGATTACTTTACAGGAGGAAAATTATCACCTTTAGCTGGTGATTCTTCTGGCTTCTTGCCAGTGATTATTTGCTTAAGCGAATCTGCAATAGGCAAATTACGGGCAATTTCCAAACTCGGAGCAAGATTCTTAGCCATATTAGCCATGAACTGTCCAGCAGTGTTGGAATCACCATACACGGTAACATTACCAAGCTGGATATGTTCAAATACCTTAGCGTTGGCTTCAGCAACTTCCTTCCACCTGTCGGTCATTGCATATTGAACGATTGCTTCAGGATGCATACCTGATTTAATCATATGTTCAACTGCAAGAGCCGGAGCCATTTCCATTGCCTGTTTCTGTTCAGCTTCTGCCATTAAAGATGCTTTCTTACCTTCAGCTTCTGCAAGAAGTTTCTTCTTAGTACCTTCAGCTTCTGCTTCCAGTTGCATCTTAGTAGCATTTGCTTTAGCTTCTGCTGCTTTCAAGATTTTAGCTGCTTCCGCTTCTGCTTCAAGAATGGCTACACTCTTAACAGCTTCTGCTTCAATCTTAGCTTTCTCTTTGGCCTTCTCGGCAGGTATAATCACTTCGGCTTTAAGCTTAGCTTCTTCAGCTTTAGCTTTAGCTTCATTAACTTCTACCTGACGTTCCTGCTCTGTTTTAGCAACTGCCATTTGAGCTTCAACTTTAGAAGTACCAGCTACTCTTTCTGCTTCAGCTTTAGCTTTCTCTGCTTCTCCCTTAGCTTTGGAAACTTCAATAGTAGCTTTCTGTTCAGCTACTCCTGCTGCTTTCTCTGCTTCAGCTGCCTTTTGACGGGCTTCTGATTCATACTGTGCAGTTTTAGCTTCTTTCTCCTGCTGTGCTTTAACAGTTTCAGCTTCTTGGTTTTGTGCTGCTACTGCCATACGAACTTCCTTCTCTGCTTCTGCTTCTGCCTTAGCGGCTTCAGCTTTGGCAGTAAATTCTGCTTCTTTAGCAGTTGCATAAGCTTGCTGCTCTGCAATCTTAGCAGCTCTTAATGCTTCTTGCTCGGCAACTTTGGATGCTTCTTCAGTTTGGGCTGTAGCCACACCAATTTCACGTTCCTTTCTTTGCTCTGCAACAGCAATTTGCTGCTCCTTATGCTGCTCGGCCAATTGAGTTTCTTTCTCTTTAGTGGTCTTAGCAATAGCAACTTCTTTCTCCCTGTTAGTTTCAGCCACTATAGTTTCTTGCTCCTTAGTAGCTGCTGCAATTGCAATCTCCTTCTCTCTCGTAGTTTGAGCTATCTGGATTGCTCCTTTCTTCTCTTCTTCTGCGATATCAGCTTGTGATTGCGCTCTTGCTTTAGTCTCTTCTTTCTTACCAAGATTATCAATATATTGAGCAGCATCTTGAATGTCACTGATATTGATATTCATCAGATAAAGACCAAGTTTGTTCAATTCTGTATTGATATTGTCTCTAGCTTGAGCTAGGAACTTGTCTCTGTCAGAGTTAAGCTCTTCAATAGTCATCGAAGCAATAACAAGCCTCATCTGACCATAAACAATATCTGAAATCAAACTTTCTTTAACGTCATCATCAGCACCTAGTAAGCGATTAGCAGCATTCTGCATAATCAGCGGTTCTTGGCTAATAGCAACAGTTACAGTGGTAGGGATAGTTACACGAATATTTTGAGCTGACAAAGCATTCTTCAATACAAGATTCAATTGAATCGGCTGCATTGACATTACTTCATAACCCTGTATAATCGGCCATACAAAAGCTGCACCACCATGATAAACTTTGGCAGTTTTAATTTCAACTTCTCTGTCAACCAGATTACCTTTAGCGTCGCGTTCGCTAACTTTCTCTTTGTGAGAGCCTGTTTTACCATAAACTACCAACAATTCGTCAGATTTACATTTACGGTAGCGGGATAGAATCCCAATGATAGTGATGATTGCAACTAGTACAACTACACCAACGATAATTAATGATGTCATTTCCATCTTGAAATTAGTATTAATCTATGTATAATTTATTGTCTTCATATTTACGAATCGTTACTGGCTCATTGACAGGATATATCTTCTTATTAAGAGATACAACTTCTACTTCTCTCAATGCTCCACTTATGTTCACGGATGCCAAATGGCGCCCTTCACCTAAATGTACATAGATAGTAGCAGTTCTGCCAACTAAGTTAGTCTTCGGTTCGTCTTTAGGAAGGTTCTGCAATTTCATACAGAACTTATATAAATGATACAGCATAAATACAAACACAAGACCTATAAAGAATCCTATTAACCAATCAATCCAGGTTACTTCATAACCTAATAATTGCTTAATAGATGTCCATCCTCCGAATCCCATGAAGAAATGGATAAATCCTTTAAAGGATACAACATCACTGACATCAAAATCAGCATCACCATCAAAGTCTACGTCGACATCGAACTCCCCAGCAACCCATGATATTATGAATTGTAGGATAAATATACCATAGGCGATGCCTCCTAAGATATAATACAAGTTATTGTCCATCTTACTAATAATTATTTAATCTATTAAAGTGGGGCGAAATGGAGTCGAACCATTATCTCTGGATTTTCAGTCCAGCGCGAACTGACCACCTGCGCTACCGCCCCATACTGCCTACACATACGTCTTCACTGGATTTTATGCTTTATTACGCCAGTTGCTTTGGACAGTCTAAATCCTTCGGTGCTGTACAGCTATACATATATTAACGAGGCCTCAACATTAATTAAGCTGCCATCGCACCTACTCCCATTACTTCGTCACGCAACGTACCCTACATTCCACTTTAGGATTTTCACCTAACCACATCCTCGGCATTCCGTTTCAAGATAAAATATAACTCTGCTGAATAAGTCAAACCAAACAGGAAGATTTATGATACGTTTATACCTAAACAGCAGAATTGGGTGACATACGAGACTTGAACTCGTAACCCTTAGAACCACAACCTAATGCTCTGCCAATTGAGCTAATGCCACCATATTGAGTTATTGCAACTCTAATCCTTCTTTTAGTGCCCTAGTGTATGCCATTCTAGCAAAGAATAGTTCAGCTACAGCCATAACTACTAGCTCTGCTAACTCTTCAGCTCTTTCTTCTTTGGGCTTAGATTCTACATATTCCAGTAATTCCAACACAGCTCTATTAGCTTTAACCAGACGACTATAAGCAGTGCGAACTTGTTTATAGTTCTTATATCGTTCTCGATATGGTCTTATTGCATTCCATGAATATGAAGCAGCCACTATTATTGATATGGCACCTAGTACCATAAATCCGAGGGGTTCTCCTTTAGACCATGCTGAATAGATTTGACACAATACAACACCCAAACATAGATTCTGTCCTATAAAGAGGGACAGTAAGAACCAATAAGCTGAAAATACCTTCTTTGCTTCATCAAGTAATGATGCTGACTCTTTTAGCTTCTCTTGTTCAGCTTTTAATGAGTCAACTGACACTTCCATAGCTTCTCCTTCGTCTGAATCTTTAAGGCGTTCATATTCCTCTTCACCAATCTTGGTTATTTTCAAATCTTCTAATTCTTCTCGATTCATTACCTTTCAATTTAAGTTCAACAATCTGTGGACCGTGTGAGACTCGAACTCCAACTTCACTGTGCAAGAGTGATGTGTTAGCCATTTACACTACACAGCCCATATTTAGCCACACTATCGTAGGGCTATCAGCTCCCAACGTCCGACTGATTACGGAAGGTTACCTACCGGTCTGATAACCTATAAAATGCACAATTACTTAGTCATGCCCCAACTGTTCTTGTCAGTCTCCGACTCCAACCCATAGCATGTTGTAGAACTCTACATGCATACCCTCCTCATTGTGCACTATTTTAAACCTATCATTTCAGCAATTTCTTCAAATGAATAATTCAGGAATAGTCTATCCATATCTGCATCAGATTTAACCCATTTAGGTCTAGGATATATAAGAGTAGGAGAATGTCCTCTCTCATGTAATCCATACACTACTTCCTTCTTACCTTTAATAAGACGAAGGTCAATATGCTCTGACATAGAAGAATAAAATCCTATATTAGAATCTTCTACATATGTAGAACCCTTCTTAGACATTACCTTGCGATAAGGTTTATACCCTTTACTAATTAAATACTCTACGAACCCAATCATGTTAACTATTATTAGTACTCCAAGTAGGATTCAAACCTACGCCTTAGAAGGGCGTTGCTCTATTCACTGAGCTATTGGAGCATCATCAGAAGGCAAATTGAACTACATGACACAGTAAGAGTGCTGATGCCTTCTTATATTACCCATTCAGTTATTCTAGATTAAGTAATTTTCTTGTTTCTTTCTTAAACTGTTTCCTATTATAACGTTCCCCTTTACACATAGGACAACTACAAGGAGTGCTGGTTGTTTTATAGGCAAACGTATATTTAGAATTATATAATTCTGTCCAATGTCTACCTCTTGCCGTTTTATCTGGATTATACCAGTAGGCAGCGTGGAGTTTAATCCTAGTAATATACTTCTGGTCTTTCTTTAGGTTCCTCCACCTTTTGTTTCTTTGGATTAGTGAATCCTTCAGTTTCTCCGTTCTTAGTTCTTCCATCGTCTCTACCATTAGTGTTAATAATGTCTTGAGACG
>ERZ826613.1720-NODE-1720-length-24382-cov-7.370535_pt1 | contig 24382 bp, 20 predicted proteins | sample MGYA00519925_ERZ826613 | MGnify/ENA primary metagenome ERZ826613 (study PRJEB31778, sample SAMEA3449236) | human gut metagenome | biome: human gut; feature: human-associated habitat; material: faeces | place: United Kingdom | collected 2010/2012 ... | reverse complement strand
TGATCAATGAAATGCCAGATGCGATCATCAACATCGTAGATGGTACAAACCTTGAACGTAACCTGTATCTGTCCACACAGATCATGGAGCTTGGTATTCCGGTAGTTATGGCTATCAACATGATGGACCTGGTTCAGAAATCCGGAAACAAGATCCACATTGACAAATTGAGCAAAAAGCTTGGCTGCGAAGTAGTTGAGATTTCCGCTCTGAAAGGAACCGGAATTATGAAAGCTGCTGAGAAAGCAATCAGCGCAGCACAGAGCAAAAAGAAAACCGTTCCGGTTCACGAATTTGCACAGGATGTTGAGGATGCGATCAAATCTGTTGAGAATAAGCTGACAGGAACTGTTGCAGAGGCTCAGAAACGTTTCTTTGCAATCAAGCTTATCGAGAAAGATGACAAGATCGTAGAGCAGATGAAGAGCGTTCCGGATGTGTCTTACGAAGTAAAGGCTCTGGAAGATAAATTCGATGATGATACAGAGAGTATTATCACAAACGAGCGTTATGTATACATCTCTTCCATTATTGGACAGTGCTATACAAAATCCTCTACAGGAAAGAAGCTTACAACCTCCGATAAGATCGACAGAATCGTAACCAACAGATGGCTGGCGCTTCCGATCTTCGCAGTTGTAATGTGGGTTGTTTATTATGTGTCTGTAACCACTGTTGGAACTATTGTAACAGATTGGACAAATGATGTACTCTTCGGTGAGATTATTCCTCCGGCAGTTGAGTCTGCTCTGGAAGCTGTAAATTGCGCTGCATGGCTGCAGGGACTGATCCTTGACGGTATTGTTGCCGGTGTTGGCGCTGTACTTGGTTTCGTACCGCAGATGCTGGTTCTGTTCCTGTTCCTTGCATTCCTTGAGTCCTGCGGTTACATGGCTCGTGTTGCATTCATCATGGACAGAATCTTCCGTAAATTCGGTCTTTCCGGAAAATCCTTTATTCCAATGCTGATCGGTTCCGGATGTGGTGTTCCTGGAGTTATGGCTTCCCGTACAATCGAGAACGACCGTGACCGTAAAATGACAATCATGACTACAACATTTGTTCCTTGTGGTGCGAAGCTCCCGATCATTGCAATGATCGCAGGTGCATTCTTTAACAACAGCGGATGGGTTGCTACAAGCTCTTACTTTGTTGGCATCGCAGCAATCATCTGCTCCGGTATTATCCTTAAGAAAACAAAAATGTTCGCTGGCGAGCCGGCACCATTCGTTATGGAGCTTCCGGCATATCACTGGCCAACCGTTGGCAATATTCTGAGAAGCATGTGGGAGAGAGGCTGGTCCTTCATCAAGAAAGCCGGTACCATCATTCTTCTTTCCACCATCGTTCTCTGGTTCCTTATGGGATTCGGCTGGGAAGGCGGTTCCTTTGGAATGGTAGAAGAGCTGAACAACAGTATTCTTGCCAAGATCGGTTCTGCAATCGCCTGGATTTTTGCTCCTCTTGGATGGACAAAAGCAGGAGAAGGCTGGAAGATGGCAGTTGCTGCCGTAACAGGTCTTATTGCAAAAGAGAACGTTGTTGCTACATTTGGTATGCTCTTCGGATTTGCTGAGGTTGCAGAGGATGGAGCTGAGATCTGGGGAAATCTTGCACAGGTAATGACTCCTATTGCAGCATACGGATTCTTGGTATTCAACCTTCTTTGTGCTCCTTGTTTCGCAGCTATGGGTGCTATTAAGAGAGAGATGAACAATGCAAAATGGTTCTGGTTTGCAATCGGCTATCAGTGCGGTCTTGCTTATGTAGTTTCCCTTTGCATTTATCAGATTGGTACACTGCTTACAGGCGGCGGATTTGGAATCGGAACAGTTGTTGCATTCGTTCTGGTTGCAGCATTCCTGTACCTGCTGTTCAGACCATATAAAGAGAGCAACAGCTTAAAAGTTAATACAAAGAGTATTGCTTAAGCAAAGTTGTTAAAAATAATTCAGCCTGTATCCCTTAAAAGATACAGGCTGGAATTTTTATATAAGGGGAAATCACCATATCTTTTCACTTTGGAAAAAGATGCTCTGCAGCAGTGAAGGCGTGAACCGTTATGGTTTCTCCTTATATAGAAATTCCAGCCCTGATATAAAATCATACAGAAATCAAAAAGGATGGCGATGAAAATGATGAAAAACGCAGTTGAAGAAAAAGCATATGAAAATCAGGAAGCATATCAGCGGACACAAATGCAGAAAGATATGATCCTTGAACGATTACGCGAACAAGGCTGCAGGATCACCAGACAGCGCCAGCTGATACTGGATATTATTCTGGAGGAGGAGTGTTCCTGCTGTAAGGAGATTTATTACAAGGTGCAGGAGAAAGACCGAAATATTGGACCTGCCACAATTTACCGTATGGTAAATATGCTGGAAAAAATCGGCGCCATCAGCCGAAAGAACATGTACCGGATTTCCAGCTGTGCAGCATGCTGCCAGGAAAATGGCTGCACGGTAAGACTTAGCGATGCTACTGTCTGTAAGCTGCCTTCTGAAGTCTGGAAACAGGTTGTAAGAGAAGGATTGAAAAATATGGGCTATATTGGAGATCAGGATATTGAGAGTATTGAGATGACCATGTCAAAGTGCGGTGCTTGAAAACTGGCATGATAGTATGAAGGCATATAAAAATAGCAGTTATCCAGGGGAGAGAGTTAGAGCCTGTTTGAAAAAGCATTCCCGCAATCTGCACGCTCCTCTTTGCGGTATATTTCACTCAAATTGTGACGTACATCTTGCAGAAAGTTTTTTCAAACACGCCCTAAAACAGGGAGATAATGAGAATATTTCTCGATAAGCAAAATAGTACTGGGAATTTCAGAAAACCTGATATATAATACCAAAATATTGAAAAACAATTAACAACAATAGCGTTTCACTATAAGGAGGAATTTAATCATGGCAAGTTTTAAATGGGACAAGACAGGACTTTTTGCAGCAGGTGTTTTATTCGGAACAGCAGGTATCAAGCTTCTTTCCAGCAAAGATGCGAAAAAAGTTTACACAGAGTGCACAGCAGCTGTTTTAAGAGCAAAGGACTGTGTAATGAAGACGGTTACAACTGTTCAGGAAAATGCAGGTGATATCTATGCAGATGCACAGCAGATCAACGAGGACAGAAAAGCAGCTGAGGAGCCGTTTGAGGATGAGGCAGCTGAAGGCGAGACAGAGTTTAAAGAGACTGATGAAGCTGAAGAGGCTGAGACAGAGGAAGCTGCTGAGTAATCTGGCAGTGTAATACCTTGCAAACATATTGGGGACTGCCGTTTTTGCGACAGTCCTCTTAATCGTTGCTGTTCCTTTGAAAAACTCTGCGAAATATTTTGGTGAACAAACCTTACTAAAATTTCGAAGAGTGTGGCGCGAAGCGATTACGGTAAACGTAATGAACAGTAACTCTTGCTTTGAAGAAAAAGTAGGTGAACAAGTTGAAATTTACAATTAAACATGAGAAAAAAGGACGTATCAGAGTCCATCTTTTTCAAAAATATATGAATTTTACCCAGGCAGATACCCTTCAGTATTACTTGGGAAATCTGGATGGAGTAAAGAAGGCCCAGGTCTTTAACCGTACCAGTGATGCTCTTATCTATTACACCGGAGAACGGAATGAACTGTTAAAGGCAATTCAGGCATTTGGTTACAGCCGTGTCAGCGTACCGGCCCAGGTGCTGGAGAATTCCGGAAGAGAATTAAATGAGACTTATAAGGAGAAGCTGGTAAATAAAGTTATTTTCCATTACGGACGCAAGCTGCTTTTGCCATATCCATTGTCTGCAATCTATACCACTGCAATGTCTGTGAAATACATCTGGCTGGGGGTTAAGACACTCTGGAAGCGTAAGATCGAGGTTCCGGTTCTGGATGCAACTGCAATCGGTGTTTCTATTTTCCGCGGCGATTTCTCCACAGCTGGTTCTGTTATGTTCCTGCTTGGAATCGGAGAATTGCTTGAGGAGTGGACCCACAAGAAATCAGTGGATGATCTGGCACGTACCATGTCTCTGAACACTGGTAAGGTATGGCTTCGCAGTGAAGGTACAGAGGTGCTGGTGGACGCAGACAAGATCCAGGCCGGAGATATGGTTGTAGTACATATGGGAAATGTGATTCCATTTGACGGTTTGATCGCAGAGGGCGAGGCTATGGTAAACCAGGCTTCCCTGACTGGTGAATCTGTTCCTGTAAGAAAAGTGGAAGGAAATTCCGTATACGCAGGTACGGTTGTGGAAGAGGGTGAGGCTGTCATTACTGTAAAAGCAGTTGGTGGTTCCAGCCGTTATGAGAAGATCGCAGCCATGATTGAGGATACTGAGAAGCTGAAATCCGGTCTTGAGAGCAAGGCCGAGCACCTGGCGGACAGACTGGTCCCATACACACTTGGCGGTACAGCACTTACCTATCTGCTTACCAGAAATGTAACCAAGGCTGTTTCCGTATTGATGGTTGACTTCTCCTGTGCTCTGAAGCTGGCAATGCCGGTTTCCGTACTTTCCGCTATCCGGGAGGCAGGAGAATACAAAATCACTGTGAAAGGCGGTAAATTCCTGGAGGCAGTTGCGGATGCCGATACGATCGTATTTGACAAGACTGGTACGCTTACCAAGGCAGAACCTACAGTAGCTGAGGTTGTCCCGTTTAATGGACAGAACGAAAATGAACTGCTAAGAATTGCAGCCTGTCTGGAAGAACATTTTCCCCATTCCATGGCGAAAGCTGTTGTAGACGCAGCGAAGAAGAGAAAACTGGATCATGAGGAAATGCATTCCAAAGTAGAATACATTGTGGCTCATGGTATTTCTACAACCATTGAAGGGAAAAAAGCAATCATCGGAAGCTCCCATTTTGTATTCGAGGATGAGAAATGTACCATTCCGGAAGGCATGGAAGAGAAGTTTAAAAATCTTCCAAATGAGTATTCCCATCTGTATCTTGCAATTGAAGGCAGTCTTGCAGCTGTTATCTGCATTGAGGATCCTCTCCGTGAGGAAGCTCCTGCAGTTGTAAAAGCGCTGAAAAAAGCCGGATTCAGCAAGGTGGTTATGATGACCGGAGACAGTGAACGTACAGCCAGGGCTGTTGCAGCCAAGGTTGGCGTTGATGAATATTATTCCGAGGTTCTTCCAGAAGATAAAGCAAGCTTTGTGGAAAAAGAGAAAGCAAAAGGACGCAAGGTTGTCATGCTTGGTGATGGAATTAACGATTCCCCGGCCCTTTCTGCAGCTGACGCAGGTATTGCAGTAAGCGAAGGCGCCGAGATTGCAAGAGAGATCGCAGACATCACTATCGGTGCGGATAATCTGGAAGGTATCGTAATTCTGAAGCATATCAGTGACGCGCTGATGAAGCGTATCCACAATAATTACAGAACGATCGTAGGATTTAACACTGGTCTGATCCTGCTGGGCGTTGCCGGAATCCTGCAGCCGACTACCTCAGCATTGCTTCACAATACTTCAACATTGCTGATCGGTATGAACAGTATGAAGAATCTGGTGGGCACTGAGGAAATCTGAACGGATGTGTCGCGCATTGCGGACATTGTAAAAAAATCGGGTTCTGATTGCGGGAATGATTTTTCAAACACGCTCTGCGGTAATAGTGGAACTTCTGAATATAATCAGAGAGTTAATGAGACTGTTTTTCATTAGCTCTCTTTTTTTTGCTTAGTACTTGACAGAAATAAAGGATTAGTGTAAACTAACACCATAAAAGTTAGCATAAGCTAACCAAAGCGTAGAACTATAAAAATATATAATCAGCACATTTTACATAAAATAAAATGTAAAGGACTGCAGCAACTAAAACATATTTCAGAAGTGCAGGCGTTACTGGGAAGGTTGTAAACAGTAAACGGAAAGCTTCTAATTTTTTTAACAAAGGGTTAGAACAGACTAACGAAAATAAGGAGAAAACATTGCATGGAAGCAGGGAGGTTTCTTCATTTTCAGAAGCTTCAGGAAACCCGGAAAGGACAATTTACATGAGTATTGTAATCATCGGCGGAAATGAGAGAATGGTATGTCAGTATACCGATATCTGCAAAGACTATGGATATAAGGCGAAGGTTTTTCCAAAAGAGAACGGCGCCATCCGTAAAAAAATCGGATGCCCGGATCTGATGGTGCTTTTTACCAATACAGTGTCCCATAAAATGGTCATCAGTGCATCCCAGGAAGCAAAGAAAAACAACATTCCGGTAGCGCGCATCCATACCAGCAGCGCAAGCGCTTTAAAATGTGCGCTGGATGAGCATGCGGTGATGGCATAAAAAAGATAAGGAGTTTATCATGATTGAGAAATGTCTCATTGAGCACTGTGCTCCCACCCTTGCTTCATTAAAAGCAGCCAATCTTTTCAATGCCTGTTGTGAAGAGGGAGAAAATATAGACCTTCAGATTTCCAGGTGGAATCAGCTGATGAATCCAAAGGGTGTGAAGCTGTTGGCACTTCGCAGCCGTGGCAACCGTTCACTGGTTTATGTATACCGGGAAAAACAGCTGGCACAGAATCTGAATCGTCCCGGAGTTGCCCGGTTTCTGAAGCAATATGGATATGAAAATACAGAACCGGAACAGTGCCTGGCGTTATTGAAGAAGCGCTTTGAGGCATCAGAGGATTTCCCACATGAGATTGGGATATTTCTTGATTATCCACTTGGGGATGTAATTGGTTTTATCCAGAATGGCGGACAGAATTATAAATGTTCCGGCTGCTGGAAAGTATATTGTAATGAATGTGAAGCATTGAAAATGTTTCAGAAGTACCATAAATGCCGGGAAGTTTACCGGAATCTATGGGCAAAAGGCAGGAGTGTTCTGCAGCTGACAGTGGCTGCTTAACATACAATGAAAGTCCCCTATGGGTGATGGTTAAAAAGCGATAAGGGTCGCGGAAAAGCTGACTTTCGTTATTAAAGTGCCGGATGTGGAGGAAACAAACATAAATGATCTCGCAGGCTGGCAATAAAATTATAAAAGAAAGAGGTTAAATGAAGTTATGAGTAAAGTAGCAGTTGTATATTGGAGCGGAACTGGTAATACAGAGGAAATGGCAAATAAAGTAGCGGAAGGTGCAAAAGCTGCAGGAGCTGAGGTAGAAGTGATCAGTGCAGATGATTTTGATGGAACAGATATCAGCAGTTTTGACGGTGTAGCTTTCGGATGCCCTGCAATGGGAGATGAGGAGCTTGAGGATTCCGTATTCCAGCCGGTATTCGAAGCATGTGAGCCAAAGCTTGCAGGCAAAAAAGTAGCGCTCTTCGGTTCCTACGGATGGGGAGACGGCGACTGGATGCGCAGCTGGGAAGAAAAATGCCAGAACGATGGCGTTGCACTTGCTGTTGACAGCGTGATCTGCAACGAGGATCCGGATGATGAAGCTCAGGCTGCATGCATCGAGCTTGGAAAAGCAATCTGCTAATTGTTTTATAAAGAACATAAGTATATTGAAGAATATAAAATAAGAGCATAAGGAAACCTCCGTCCCGGCGTACCGCGAAATGCCTGGGAGGGAGGTTTTTTAGTGCGTAAAAATCCCCCGGAAAACAAAAAATTCCCCCTCTTTTCAAAGACTGGAAGATAGAGTAAGATGGTACCAGAGATAGTGATACCTTTGTGTATAAGTAGGTTTTGGGACAATATTTTAGTTCATAAAGGAGAATAAAAAATGGACGTTACAGAGAGAAAATACCAGTTTGGAACCGAAGAAAACCAGGCATTTATGAAAGAAATCAGAGAGGATCTGCTGAAGTTCGGACATCAGTTTCCATCACCAGGAGGAAGCTCCTATTACCTGGGGGATGACGGAACTCCATGGAAAGACAGAAACCGCGAAACATGGATCACATGCCGTATGACCCATGTGTACAGTATTGGCTCCATGCTGGGACATGAGGGTAGCGAAGCTCTGGTTGACGCGGCACTGAAGGGAATCCGCGGGGAACTTCACGATGACAAAAACGGCGGCTGGTACGCAGGCCTTACCAAGGACGGAGAGATTGTTCCTACCAAGCAGTGCTATGCACATGCATTTGTAATTCTGGCTGCCACATCAGGCATTCTTGCAGGCAGAGAGGGAGCAAAAGAGCTTCTGGAAGATGCCCTTAAGGTTTATGATCTTCGCTTCTGGAATGAGGAAGAGGGACTTTCCTGCGATACCTGGAATACAGAATTTACGGAACTGGATCCCTATCGCGGAGTAAACGCAAATATGCACACCGTTGAGGCATTTCTTGCAGCGGCAGATGCAATCGGTGATGAGAAATACCGCGTCCGCGCAGGCAGAATTATTGACCATGTGGTCAGCTGGGCGAAGAATAACAGCTGGCGGATTCCAGAGCATTTTTACAGCAACTGGGAGCCGGATCTGGAATGCAACAAAGACCGTCCTGACGATCAGTTCAAGCCATACGGAGCCACTCCTGGCCACGGAATTGAATGGGCGAGACTGATTGCCCAGTGGGCTCTTTCTACATACAAAGAGGACAAGACTGGTGCCGCTCCATATATTCAGGCAGCGGAGGAACTTTATAACCGTGCGATCGTAGACGGCTGGAACGCAGACGGCGCACCGGGAATCGTTTACACTACTGACTGGGACGGCAACCCTATCGTCCACGACAGAATGCACTGGACCCTGGCTGAAGCCATTAATACGTCTGCAGTTCTGTACCGTGTAACCGGAAAAGAAAAATACACAGCAGATTACGCTGAGTTTATGGCATATCTGGATGAAAAGGTCCTGGATCATGTAAACGGCTCCTGGTTCCATCAGCTTGACCGCCAGAACCATCTTCTGACAACCGTCTGGCCCGGCAAATCCGACATCTACCACGCCCTCCAGTCCACCCTGATCCCCTACTGCAATCCTGGCCTGTCTGTTGCGGCTGCGGTGAAAAAGCAGGATTACGCATAAGCTTTTGATGCATAATATTATCATGTAAACCAACGAAAACCTTGAATTTTCTATGGCACTAAATGGGACGATTCAAGGTTTTCGTTTGTTTTCCTCACCTTCTCCCGGTCGGAATTTTATGCCGAATTTTGTCGAACGATTTTTCTTTGTTTTACTCCTGTTCTGTGCTAGAGCCTTTTTCAAACACGCTCTAAACTCTTTTTATCTTATAAGAGCATTTCTTTTAAAAGAATTTTCTTTGCTTCACTTCGAAGCGAATATTTCTCGAAACAAACGGACTACATTTGATGCGCATCAATGCCTTGTGAAAAGACAGGAGAGATTTTATGGAAAATAAGCTGAAACAGTATTTTCCTATTATTCAGCAGATTTACTTTTACGGCAGTATAAAAGGTGTCTATACCATAGTGCTTTTTGAAAAAAGCCCGGTACAGTTCCACAAATATCCAGATGTATATACCCATTATATGTGTTTATACCACTTGACATTTTTTCGCAGACTGTGCACGATAACGGTATAAGGAACCTGCTTGAAGCATGGCTTGTATTTCTAAGCATAGACTCGCCGGAGCTGATGATCAGCCTGATTACAGAGTACCCGAAGTTCAAAGTCATGTACGAGCATTTATATTACATTTGCCAGAATGTGGAAAGGATGATGGAAATGTATTCAGCAGAACTTAAAATACTTGACCGAAACACCGTGCAGTACATGGTAGACCAGATGCAAGAGGCGACTAATTCGTTAAGTGCGGAGGTAAGCATGAAGCAAGAAGCACTTCAATCTAAAGAGCAGCAATTAGAAGAAGCTCATCAGAAAATCAAAGAACTTCAGCAGTTGCTTGGAAAGTAAAACCAGGACGAATACGTGTTGGGAAAACTGATGCATGAGAACTGAACCAGTCATTTTTCCAAAAGCGAACTGGAAGTTTTCCGATATTCCCCCGGTGTCATCCCATACGCCTTCTTAAAGGTGCGCATGAAATGCTCCGTTGTTTCATACCCCACAAGCTTGCAGATGGATGGAATGCTCAGTGTGGTTTCCCGGAGGGCGCGGCAGGCCTGGTTTAGTTTAATATCACGTATGATCTGAAGGAAGGTACGCCCGGTACCTTCCTTTATTAATTTGCTGAAATGAGAGGAACTGTAGCCAAAATGCGCAGCAGTGTCGCTAAGCGATGCAATCTGGAAATTCTGGTTCAGGTAGTTCAGAATTTCAGTCATGGAACTGCCAGTAGTCTCCTTTGTGAGGATGGATTCAATATCATTTTCGTGGTAGCGAAGAAGCTTGGCCCAGAATAAGATCAGCATGGAGTTGAGAAAAGTATAGCTGTATTTCTCATGGCCAAGATATTCTATAAAAAGCTTCTCCACAGATTTCATAACAATTTTATCATTTCCAGTGTGGAAAATCAGAAAATTCCCCTCTGTTTTGTGATAGAGCACATGGGTAAAAAACTGGGACAGTGCGCTGTCTGCAGTCAGTGTCTGGAAAAAAGTGGACTGGAAAGCGGAAGTCCGCACCAGAATATTGATGGCAATGCTGTCATCAAAAATACTCACGCTGTGTCTGGTGTGAGGAGGGATAATGCACACATCTCCCTGCTGCAAAGTATGCGGAATCCCCTGGATGGTGGTCTTTACCGTGCCGTCATAAATGCACATAATTTCAAAAAATTCATGCTCATGGGCAAAGGCTGGAGTGTAGCGGTAGTGCTTGGAAAGCATAATATCCCCTGTAAAATCCTGGAATAAAGTTCCTTCATTCAGATAAGGGAGCCACCCTTCCTTGCGAAGGGCAGGAACATAAAGCTTGCGCTGGGCGATCATTTCCCTGTCCAGATTCTGGCAGTATTCTCGAAACGTCTCTGGATGCTCCTTTTCCGCCAGATACAGATCCCGGTAAAAAATTTCATCGGCTTCGTAAGAACGTATATAATTCTGAAATTTTTTTCTGGTCAGTTTCATAATTCAGTCCTCGCTTGATGTCATGACAGCTTTTTGCGATATTCTCCAGGTGTCATTCCATATGCTTTCTTAAATGTCCGCATAAAATGTTCCGGTGTCTCATATCCAACCAACTCGCAGATCGCCGGGATGCTTAAGGTAGTCTGGCGCAAGGCGCGGCAGGCCTGGTTTAATTTAATATCCCGTATGATCTGAAGAAAGGTACGCCCGGTACCTTCTTTTATTAATGTGCTGAAATGAGAAACGCTGTATCCAAAATGTGCGGCAGTGTCACTGAGCGTTGCAGTCTGGTAATTCTGGTTCAGATAGTTCAGAATTTCAGTCATGGAGTTGTCGGCAGTATCTTTGGTGAGGATAGATTCAATATCATTCTCATGGTATCGAAGCAACTGCGCCCAGAACAGAACCAGCATAGAATTGAGAAAGGTATAGTTATATTTCTCATGCCCTAAATACTCCATGAAAAGATTCTCCAGAGATTCCATAATAATCTGATCATTTCCGGTATGAAAGATCAGAAAATTTCCCTCTGTTTTATGATAGAGCACATGTGCAAAAAAATGCGCCAGAGCACTGTCCGCAGTAAGAGTCTGGAAAAAGGTAGTCTGGAACGTGGAGCTGCGCACCAGAATATTAAACGCAACACTGTCATCAAAAATACTTACACTATGCTTGGTGTGTGGCGGAATAATGCAGATATCTCCAGTATGCAGGGTGTGGGAAATTCCCTGAATATCGGTGTGGGCTGTGCCGTCGTAAATGCACAGAATTTCGAAAAATTCATGCTCATGTATAAAAACAGGAGAATAACGGTAGTGCTTGCAGAGTATAATATTGCCATTAAAATCCTGGAACATATCATTCTCTTCCACGTAAGGAAACCAGGCTTCCTTTTGAAGTGCAGGCACATACAGATTGTGGCGGGTAATCAGTTCCCGGTCCAGCCCCTGGCAATATTCCAGGAAGGTTTCCGGATGTTCTTTTTCCGCAAAATAGAGATCACGGTAAAAAATCTCATCCTGTTCGTAAGAATGTATGTAATTCTGAAATTCACTTCTGGTTAATTTCATAGTACGATCCTCATTGCGTTGTCTATAGATAAGCTGAGTATACCATATCTGATTTTATAAGAAAAGTGATAGTTGACCGAAGCTGTAATAGAAAAAAGATTATATTTTCCCGAAAAAAAATCATAAAAAAAATCAGTATTTCGCAAAAAAAATCACAATTGGAGAAACCTGTAAAAAAGGGTAAAGTAAAACCATAAAAGACGGAGGTAATGAAAATGAACGAAGTGGAAAAAAAAGTAAAAATCGGACTTTGGCGTCAGAGAATCGGCTATGGTTCCTCTGATTTTGCATGTAATCTGATCTGGCAGATGATTTCCCTGTATCTGCTGTATTTTTACACAAATGTAATGCATTTAAATGCAGGGGCAGTCAGCATTATGTTCCTGGTAACCAAATTTATTGACGGTGTGTCCGATCTGATCGTTGGCTATCTCATTGACAAGACCAATACCAGATGGGGAAAATCAAGACCCTGGATCCTGTTTGGAGCAATTCCCTTTGGCGTAACAGCAGTTCTTGCTTTCTCTGTACCGGATATAGGACAGACTGGAATGCTGATCTACGCATACGTAACCTATATTTTACTGTCAACATCCTACACAATTGTCAACATTCCAATGGCATCCATTCTTCCGGCGCTTAGTGAAAACCCGCATGAGAGAACCGTTCTTGCTTCCTGCAGAACCTTCTTCTCCTCTGTTGGTTCTACGGTTGTAAGTGCTTTTGCCTTAACTCTTGTAGATAAATTTGGAAATGGAAATGAAGCTCTTGGTTTCCGTATTGTTATGATCATCTTCGGTGTGATCGGCTGCCTGGTATTTTTCTTCTGCTTCTTTAACACAAAAGAACGTGTTATGGTACAGGCGGAAAAAGTTAGCCTGAAAGCAAACATTTCCTGTCTGCTTCACAATGGCCCGTGGAAATTATTTGCGCTGAACATTGTATGGTTTTTCGGCGGATATGTAATTCAGGCAAGTGCAGTTATTTACTATTTTACCTATGTAGTACAGAACACCAGCATGGTTCAGATCGTTGCCACCATTACAACACTGGTGCCAATTGTAACCAACCTTCTGGCTCCATTCCTTGTAAAGCTTACAAGCAAGAGAAACCTGATGATCGGGGGAAGCATGGTACATGCAGGCGGTCTTCTCATCATCTTCTTTGGGGGTACCAATGTTCCGGTGCTGATCGGCGGTGCAGTGGTCGCAGCAGCCGGATACGGACTGAAAGGAAGCATGCACTTTGCAATGCAGCCTGACCCGGTGGACTATGGTGAGTGGAAAAGCGGCGTAAATACAGCCGGAACTCTTTCCGCAGTAAACGGATTTGTTGGAAAAGTCGGTATGGCAATTGCCAGCAGTATCGGTGCAGCCCTGCTTCAGTTCGGCGGATTTGACGCAGCTCTTTCCGTACAGTCTGCAACTGCACAGAGCTACATCACAACCATGTACATTTGGGTTCCCATCGTGATGAACATTGCAACAATTATCACCATGATGTTCTATAACCTTGATAAAATTTACCCGCAGATCATCAAGAAATTAGATGAAAGAAGAGCAGCATAATCCCTGAAAGGAGACATTAGAAGATGGTAAAATTAAACGTGAAAATCGTGTCCATGCAGGATGCCGATAAATTTAACAAAATCTGCAGCAAATTTGACTGCGACATGGATCTGCAGAGCGGAAAATATTATGTAGATGCCAAGTCTATCATGGGAATCTTCAGCCTGGACCTAAGCCAGCCCCTGGTACTCAATGCGGACACAGATGATGAGCAGAAGGTAAAAGAGGCATTTGCTGAATTTGTACAGGAAGCATAATTGCCAGACGAAAACCGATTATTGCCATAATCCCATGCGCCCCGGAAATCATTCCGGGGCGTTTGCTGTGTTGAGAAAAGAATGCCTCCTGAACTTTGTTATGCTATGTTTATACGGCTTGACATTTTTTACAGAATGTGCACAATAACAGTATAAGTAAAGTGCTATTTATAAAAATAAGGGGGTATCAATGAAACTTACAGAAAAACGCTTTAAATACACATTCTTCACAAGTATTTTCGTAGGTCTTGCGGCACATTTATTTGCACTTACCAATGTACTGCAGAATTACGATAATATCTCACAGACACCAGTGGGTGTTGGAACAGGTGTTACATCAGGAAGGTGGGTAATTGAGTTATTGTCCCAGCTTCATATAAAGTACGGTGTGAACTATAATATTCCTATGGTGAACGGGCTGATTGCCATTTTTCTTTTATCCGTGAGTGTCTGCCTGATCATCGATGTACTGAATATTCAGTCTGTACCGCTTTGCTGTGTATTTGCAGGAATTTTTATCAGCTTTCCTGTTGTTACCAGTTCCATGTTCTTTATGTATGTGGTGGAATATAATTCCCTCGCAGCATTTTTAGCAGTCCTGGCCGTCTGGCTGGCCAGAAAATACCATTGGATCGGTCTCGTCGGCGGAACTCTTTGCCTTGCAGTATCCCTTGGAATCTATCAGGCCTATCTGCCAATGACTGCCAGTTTGTTTGTTATTTTGCTGTTAAAAGAGGTTCTGTCGGGTAAATCCAGATGGCTTACGGTACTTTGCAGAGGAGTTCTTGATCTTTTTACTATGATTCTGGGATTTGCAGCATATTATGGCTGTATGAAATGGAATTTGGCAAAACACGGCGCCGAATTGTCTGATTATCAGGGAATTAATAATATGGGAAATATCTCTTTACGCAGTCTTCTGGGACTTCTGAAGCGTGCGGTGGGAGATATCGTAAAGATGCCATTCATTGATTATTATGGAATTTCATCTACAGTTGTTGTCAGAATCGCAATTGTGATTCTTGCAATAATTTCATTTGTGGGGATTGTTTATCTGCTTTGGGCAAAGAAAGCCAGAGTGAGCCTGATTTTAGAATGTATTTTGCTGTGCATGATTTTTCCATTGGCAGTAAACGGCATTACCATTATGTGTTCTGAGAGCAAAATCTATACCATGATGGTATATGGTTCTGTTTTCATTTTTCTGATGCCGGTTATGATCATGGATCTGATCGTTCAAAATGCTGAGGTTAAAATCAGTAAGCTTTCCCGCCGAAAGCTGTATCTGTATGGACGAAACAGCGTAGCAGCACTTCTGATTCTGGTCACGGTTCAATATGTCTGGCTGTCCAATGGAAATTATATGGCAATGTATTACAATACAGAGCAAACCAAAGCATATTTAAGCTCCATGCTGACACAGGTACGAATGACCGAAGGTTTTAATACCTCTCTTAGCTGGGCATTTATTGGAAAAGTATCGGATGAGACCTTTCATAATCAGTGGAAGGACTCCAATAAATTCCACTATGGAGGCAACGGAGTTACAGAAGAAAAACCGCTTGTAAACTATTATTCCAGAAAATCCTGGTTCTGGCATTACATGGGATATGTACCAAACCTTGTTGACAATGACCAGGTAAAAGAACTGAGAAAAGATCCTTATGTAAAAAATATGCCCTGTTATCCGGATTACGGATCAATTGCAATCTATAAGGACACCGTTATTATCAAGTTATCTGACTAAAAAGCTATGAGTTAAAGCAGTGATTTCATGTGAGCATGGAGTTGCTGCTTTTTTGCTGTAAAATTCGTAAAAAAGGTCAGTATTTCATCTCAAAAAAAACAATTGGAAAACACCTAAAAAAGAGGTAAAGTAAACCCATCGAAGGAAGAGTACCGAAAGGAGAAAAGAATTATGCCAGAAGTAAGCATTGATTTAAATATGGTTCGTGTAACCAACGATGATTTTGTAAAAAAAGCAGAGGCCTGCGCACCGAAGCTTCAGGAGACCGTTGTAAAGCCAGTTTCTATCGTGGATGTTGTAAAAACAGAAAACATATATCCAGATGTAGTTGTCAAAGACTCCATTGAAAATCTTTCCAGCTACCATCTTGCCAAAGGGGATAAGCTGTGCCTGGATTTTGGAGATCACCAGGTTGGATACGTAACCCTGAAGCTTGCTTCTGTAGGAAGCCCACAGGATTCCCCGGCATTTTTCCGTCTGAAATTCGGAGAGATCGCAAAAGAAATGACAGAGGATTCCGCAGACTATGACGGATGGATCAGCCGCGGATGGATCCAGGAAGAATTTATTCATATTGATGTGCTGCCAGCAGAACTGAAGCTGCCAAGACGCTATGCTTTCCGCTATCTGGAAATTGAAGCAATCGATACATCCCTGAAATGGCAGATGGTTGTGGAGGATGTAACCTGTGTCAGCGTTTCTTCCGTAAACATGGATCAGGTAAAGCCTTTCGAAAGCGATGACGAAATGATCCGTACACTGGACAAAGTCAGCCTGCGTACTTTAATGAACTGCATGCAGTCTGTATTTGAAGACGGCCCGAAACGTGACCGCAGACTGTGGCTGGGAGACCTGAGACTTCAGGCTCTGGCAAATTATGAAACATTTAAAAATTATGATCTGGTAAAAAGATGCCTTTACCTGTTTGCAGGCCAGACAAGAGATGACGGAATGGTAAGCGCCTGCCTGTTTACAGAGCCGAAATTCATTGTGGATGATACCTTCCTTCTGGACTACTCTATGTTCTACGGAGCCGCACTTCTTGATTACTATAAGGCTTCCGGTGACATGGAGACTCTTCGTGACCTGAGCAAATGTGCTTACCGCCAGATGGAGCTTGCAGGAAAACAGTTTGACGAGAAGGATCTTCTGCTCTGCGGGGAAGGCTTCTGGGCATTTATCGACTGGACTGATGGTCTGGACAAGCAGGCTGCGATGCAGGGCGTATATATTTATTGTGCGAAAAAGGTTCGTGAAATTGCTGAAATCCTTGGGGATACCGAAAAAGCAGCAGAGCTTGCAAAGGAAGAAAAAGCCAAAACAGAAGCAGCAAAAAAATATCTTCTGGATTCTGAAGCCGGACTGTTTGTAAGTGGACCGGACAGACAGATTAATTATGCAAGCCAGGTTTGGATGGTACTTGCTGGTGCAGTAGACAAAGAAGACGGCGCACAGATTCTTGAAAAAGTAACAGACATGAAGCCGGAAAAAGGCATGGTTTCCCCGTATATGAACCATCATTATGTAGAAGCACTTCTTCTTTGCGGCAAAAAAGAGCAGGCTCTGGACTATATGAAATATTACTGGGGCGGAATGATCAGCCACGGAGCAGACACCTTCTGGGAACTTTACAATCCGGAAAATCCTGCAGAGTCTCCTTATGGAAGCAGCATTGTAAACAGCTACTGCCATGCATGGAGCTGTACTCCTACTTATCTTCTGAGAAAATATTTCGCCTGAGGGAGGATTTATCATGACACGAATCTTAAAGGAAAGAACTTTTTCTGGAACCATAAATCCGGAAACTGCATCATGGGAAATAGCGCATCGCAAGGTGGCAAGGGAAGCTGCCGCAGAGGGTATCGTTCTTCTGAAAAATGAAAATCAGGTGCTGCCGTTGAAAGAGGGCTGTGCACTTGCCGTTTACGGGGCAGGTGCCGGAAGAACCATCAAAGGCGGAACCGGCTGCGGCGATGTAAATGAGCGCGAGAATGTTTCCATCTGGCAGGGCCTGAAAAATGCAGGATACCAGATCACCAATGAAGACTGGATCCGCAGCTACGACCAGATTTATGAGAAAGCCCGTCAGGACTGGAAAAATGATATTAATGCAAGAGCCAGCCAGACTGGCGGTGATGTGATGGACTTTTTTACAGTTTACAGTACAACACCTTTTATTATGCCAACTGGTGATCCTGTAAAGGTACCGGAAGCTGATGAAAGCACAGACACTGCAATCTATGTACTGAGCCGTGTTGCCGGAGAAGGCGCAGACCGCAATGCAGATAAAGGAGATTATTATCTGAAGGATGACGAGCACCAGATGCTGGCAGATCTTTGCCAATATTACAAAAATGTCATTATTGTTATCAATGCAGGCGGACAGGTGGACCTTTCCTTTATGGATGAATTTTCCAATATCAAAGCACTTCTGGTGATTGTACAGCCTGGAATGGAAGGCGGAAATGCTTTCGCAGATGTCATTTCCGGCAAGGTAAATCCATCTGGCAAGCTGGTGGATTCCTGGGCATACAAATATGAAGATTATCCAAGTGCAGCTACTTTTTCCCACAATAACGGTAATGTGGAAAAGGAGTTTTACGAGGAAGGACTTTACGTAGGATATCGTTATTTTGATACATTTGGAATTCCGGTTCGCTATGGCTTTGGATACGGACTTTCCTATACCACATTTGAAATTCAGAATGCGTCAGTTAAAAAAGAACAGACAAATCTTCTGAAAGTTTCCATGTCCGTAAAGAATACTGGTGCTGTTGCCGGAAAGGAAGTTGTACAGGCATATGCTTCCTTACCTGGTGGCTCCATGGAAAAAGAAGCACATCGTCTGATTGCATATGCAAAAACAGAACTGTTACAGCCAGGAGAGGCACAGAGCATCACGCTGGAAATCCCGGCAGAATGCTTAACCTCCTATGATGAGAAAAAAGCAGCATGGGTTCTGGAAAAAGGATTTTATGGAATCTTTCTTGGAAACAGCCTGGAAAGTGCCGATCTGACATTCGGGCTGCAGCTGGATCAGGATGCAGTTCTGGAAAAAGTGAAGAATCTTTTTCCGCTAAAGGATGCATTAAAAGAATTAGAGCAGCCAGTAGGTGCAACCTGTAAACGTGAAGCTGTACAGGCTGCGCTTGCCAGGTCAAAGCAGCTTCCGGTTCTGGAACTGAAAGCAGCTGAGTTTAAGACAAAGGAAATTGTATACCGTAAGAACAGTGAATTGGCTGCACCTGAGGCAATGGAATTTGTAAATACCCTTTCTGTGGAAGAGCTTATTAATCTGGCTGCCGGTGATCCTGGAAAAGCACAGGGTGGAAACCTGGGAGCAGCCGGAATTTCCGTACCAGGCTCCGCAGGTGAGACACATAGATGTGCTATTGACAAAGGTCTGGCAAGTATTGTTCTTGCAGATGGTCCGGCTGGCCTTCGCCTTATGAAATATTACAATGTAAATGAAGGAAAGATTATTTCCATGCCATTTGAATTTAGTCTGGAAGGCGGACTTTTCTACAATGGTCCTACTGAGCTTCCTGGCGACAGATACTACCAGTACTGTACGGCAATTCCAGTGGGAACCATGCTGGCACAGACCTGGAATACAACCCTGATTGAAAAAGTGGGCGCTATGATTGGAAAAGAGATGGAGCATTTCGGAGTTACCTTATGGCTTGCTCCTGGAATGAATATCCACAGAAATCCTCTTTGTGGAAGAAACTTTGAGTACTATTCCGAGGATCCGTATGTGGCAGGTACCATTGCCGCTGCCATGACAAATGGCGTACAGTCCAACTATGGATGTGGAACTACCATCAAGCATTTTGCATGTAACAACCAGGAAGACAATCGTATGGGCTCTGACAGCATTGTTTCTGAGAGAACCATCCGTGAGCTTTACCTGAAGGGCTTTGAGCTTGCAGTGAAAGAATCTCAGCCTCTTTCCATTATGACAAGTTATAATCTGATCAACGGCGTTCACGCTGCCAACAATTATGATCTTTGCACAGAGGTGGCAAGAAATGAGTGGGGCTTTGGCGGTGCCATCATGACCGACTGGACAACAACTGAACGTGATGACAGCTGTACAGCTTCTGGCTGCATGCGCGCCGGAAACGACCTGGTTATGCCAGGCTGCTTTGGCGACCATGACAATATGAAAAAGGAACTGGAAGCAGGGACTCTGAAGCTGGAGGATCTGAAAGCCTGCATCGCAAGGCTGGTCAGCGTAATCTGGAAATCCAATCAGTATGAGGAAAATTAAATAAATTTTTATATAAAGGAATCCCCCGGAGACATATGGTGCTCCGGGGGATTCTTTTACGAAATATTCATTGATTTAGAGCGTGCAACCAAAATCATTTCCGCAATTTGCACGCCCCACTTTGCAGTATATTTTACACGAATTCAGTTGCCGTAGCTGGAATGAGAAGAATTCTATTCATCCCATCCTTCATACAACCGTATATTCACCTGAATATTCCGCACTACATCGCCCTCTTCCAGTTCCATGTCATCGGGATCTGTGATGGGCGGGAGTTCCGGGACTTCTTCGGAAAGTTCTACGGAGATCCAGTCGAAAGCAGCGGCGTTGGCATTTTCGATGGCTTCGTCTAAGGTGTCACCTTCTCCGAAGCAGCCCTCCAGGTCGGGGAAAGTTCCCTTGTAGCGGCCGTCTTCGGTTTTCTTAAAAACTGCAGGATATATAAATTTCATAATAAACCTCCCAGGAAAATAAAGTAATAAAATCCATTTTTAGAAATATTATAAGCGTTTGAGTATGGAAATACAAGAGAGTAAACAGCAACATATTTATATAAATGGAAAAAGGGAACGGGATTGTAAAAACTTCTGTAAAATGATATTCTTACATGTAGAAGTAGTTTACACAATACTGTTGAAAAACGATCGTATTTTAGAAAAACAACTGCGGGAGGTGAACCATGGAATTTCAGCATGAACTGATCATACCTAATGAGGGACTGCCATTTAAAATATTTTTATTTGAGGGCGGACATGGCAATTATGAGAGAGAGAAGCACTGGCATACATCCATTGAGATTTTTGCAGTGCTGAAAGGCGGGCTGACGTTTTTTTTGAATGATGAGGAATATCCGCTGGAGGCGGGCGGACTGATTATTATTAATTCCAATGAGATTCATTCCATCCATGCGCCAGGCAAAAACGAAACTGTGGTATTGCAGATTCCTCTGAAGCAGTTTGAGAAATATTTTACGGCACAGCGCTTCATCCGTTTCACAAGCGCTGCCCGTGTAGCCAAGGACCGGAAAAACAAGGCACCGGATAACCGGAAGCTGGCCTTTTTCATAGAAGAGCTGTACAAGGCATACCGGGCAAAGGAAGAGGGCTGGGAGTACCGGACCATGGCGCTGTATTACAATATTTTGTATCTTATGGTACGGGATTACCGTGAGACAGAAGCCGCCCAGGAGGAAATCCAGGACAGCCGCCGTCTGGATGCTTTGTCAAAAATTACCAGTTATATGCGGGAGCATTATACAGAAGAAATGAAGCTCTCTGACATGGCTGCCCTTTTTGGATATTCCGATGCCTATTTGTCGCGAATGTTCAAAAAGTATGCAAAAATCAATTTCAAGGCCTATTTGCAGGAAATCCGTATGTCCTATGCCTACCGGGAGCTGATGAACACGGAGAAAACCATCAGCCAGATTTCCCTGGACAACGGATTTGCAAGCAGCAGGGCATTTTCCCGGGAATTCCAGAAAAAGTATGGGGATCTTCCAAGCGAGCTAAGACAAAAGCTTGCAGTCATTCGCTGATAACAAAAGGTCAAAAAAGTGCTATAGATAAGACAAGAAATCCGTCGAAAAGCATGCCAGGATATGGTATGCTTTTTTCAGCTTAAAAAAGAGCCTGAGGTCAGGCAAAAGGAGGTTAAACGTGAAGATTCAGAAAGTAACAGATCCGGCATTCCGCAAATACGGACAGGTGCTGGAAGGATACGATTTTACAAGCCTTATTAAAGAAATGAAGCACACACCGGTTCCTGAGGACGTAATTTATGTTCCCTCAGTTGAGGAGCTGGAAGCACTGGATGTTATGAAAAAATTGCAGAACAAGGGCTACGGCGGACTGCCTATCCAGATCGGATACTGCAACGGACATAACAAGAAATTAAATGCAGTGGAGTATCACCGCAATTCCGAGATCAATGTGGCAGTGACAGACCTGGTTCTTCTGATCGGACATCAGCAGGATATTGAGCCAGATCATACATATGACACATCTAAGATCGAGGCATTCCTGGTACCTGCAGGAACCGGAATCGAAGTTTACGCAACTACACTTCACTATGCACCATGCCATGTGAACGAGGGCGGTTTCCAGTGCGTTGTTGTACTGCCGAAGGGAACCAACACAGAGCTTACTTTCCCAACTGAGAAGACCGGAGAGGACAGCCTGATGACAGCCAAGAACAAATGGCTGATCGCCCATGAGGATGCGAAGATCGAAGGCGCATTCAATGGCCTGAAAGGTGAGAACATCACAATCGATTAAGTTTTTCAAACTAAAATTATAGCAGTCAAATAATAAGAAAATTTAAATATGGAGGAATACCTATTATGAATAATATACCAGTAGTAAAACTTGGATTAATCGCAGTAAGCCGTGACTGTTTCCCAATCGAGCTTTCCGAGAAGAGACGCGCAGCTATCATGGAAGCTTACAAAGGAGAGCTTTATGAATGTCCAGTAACTGTTGAGAATGAGAAGGACATGGAGAAGGCTCTTGAGGATGTAAACAAGGCAGAGTGCAACGCACTGGTTGTTTTCCTTGGAAACTTCGGACCAGAGACTCCTGAGACTCTGATTGCAGAGAGATTTGACGGACCTTGCATGTATGTAGCTGCAGCTGAGGGCGACGGCGACATGATCAACGGACGTGGCGATGCGTACTGCGGTATGCTGAACTGCTCCTACAACTTAAAGATGCGTCATCTTGAGGCTTATATTCCGGAATATCCGGTAGGAAGAGCTGATGACATTGCGAAGATGATCGCAGACTTCGTACCAGTTGCACGTGCTGTCATCGGTGTTCGCAATCTGAAGATCATTACCTTTGGACCGCGTCCGCAGGACTTCTTCGCATGCAACGCACCGATCAAGGGACTCTATGAGCTGGGCGTTGAGATCGAAGAGAACTCTGAGCTTGACCTTCTGGTTGCTTACAAAGAGCATGAGAATGATCCTCGTATCCCGGATGTCTGCGCAGATATGGCCAAAGAGATGGGTGAAGGCAGATACTATGCTGATCTTAGCGAGAGAATGGCACAGTTTGAGCTGACTCTTCTTGACTGGGCAGAGGCTCACAAGGGCGCAAGAAAATACGTTGCATTCGCTGACAAATGCTGGCCTGCATTCCCGTCACAGTTCGGATTTGAGCCTTGCTATGTAAACAGCCGTCTTGCTTCCAGAGGAATTCCGGTATCCTGTGAGGTTGATATTTACGGAGCACTCAGCGAGTACATCGGACTTTGCATTTCTCAGGATGCTGTTACACTCCTTGACATCAACAACTCTGTTCCGCAGTACATTTATGATGAGGACATCAAGGGAAGATATGATTACAAGCTGACAGATACATTCATGGGCTTCCATTGCGGAAATACTCCGGCATGCAAGATGTGCGAGTCCAGAGCAGTTAAATATCAGCTGATCCAGCACAGACTTCTTGAGCCGGCAGGATCTGAGCCAGACTTTACAAGAGGAACTCTTGAGGGAGATATCGCTGCATCTGATATTACATTCTATCGTCTGCAGTGCAACTCTGAAGGAGAACTGGTTTCCTATGTTGCAGAAGGTGAAGTCCTTGATGTACCTACAAGATCCTTCGGCGGTATCGGTATTTTCGCAATCAAGGAGATGGGAAGATTCTACCGTCACGTTCTCATCGAGGGCAACTTCCCGCATCATGGCGCAGTTATGTTTGGACACTACGGAAAAGCATTCTATGAAGTAGTGAAATTCCTTGGACTTGATGTGAAGAAGATCGGTTACAACCAGCCGGCTGGTGTAAGATATCCAACTGAGAATCCATGGGGCTAATTAAGTAACGTTAATAATTTATAGGCGTATAAAAACGGCCGTACCACTTTATGCGGTACGGCTGTTTTGGTAAGGAGGACAAAATGTATTTTATCGGTGTTGACCTTGGTACTTCCGCAGTGAAGCTTCTTCTTATGGAAGAATCCGGAAAAATCTGTAATATTGTTTCCAAAGAGTATCCCTTATTTTTCCCCCATCCGGGCTGGTCTGAGCAGAATCCGGAAGACTGGTACACCCAGAGCATGGCGGGAATGAAGGAACTGACTGAGGGAATCGACCGCTCACAGGTTGCTGGAATCAGCTTTGGCGGTCAGATGCATGGCCTGGTAACTCTGGACGATCAGGACCAGGTAATCCGTCCTGCAATTCTCTGGAATGACGGGCGTACCTCTGAGGAGACTGATTATCTGAACAATGTGATCGGCAAGGATAAGCTTTCCCAGTACACTGCCAACATTGCGTTTGCCGGTTTTACTGCTCCGAAGATCCTGTGGATGAAGAAAAATGAGCCGGAGAAATTTGCGAAGGTTGTAAAGATCATGCTTCCGAAGGATTATCTTGCTTACCGCTTAAGCGGATCCTTCTGCACAGACGTTTCTGATGCATCCGGTATGCTGCTTCTTGATGTGAAGAACCGCTGCTGGTCTAAGGAAATGCTGGAGATCTGCGGCGTGAAGGAAGAGCAGCTTCCGAAGGTTTATGAGAGCTGGGAGGTTGTGGGAACCCTGAAGCCAGAGGTTGCGAAAGAG
>ERZ826613.1710-NODE-1710-length-24500-cov-4.802536_pt1 | contig 24500 bp, 20 predicted proteins | sample MGYA00519925_ERZ826613 | MGnify/ENA primary metagenome ERZ826613 (study PRJEB31778, sample SAMEA3449236) | human gut metagenome | biome: human gut; feature: human-associated habitat; material: faeces | place: United Kingdom | collected 2010/2012 ... | reverse complement strand
CCCGACTTTTTCTTTTCCCTGCGTCCTTACTGCGCCCGCTCCGCGCACTGCCGGAGCGTGAGCCCCGCAGCTACGAACGCCAGCACGAGCAGCGCCACCGCCACGCACAGGCACAGCGTGCGCAGCGCGCCGTGATTGTGCTGGCCGCCGCGGCGATTTTGCTCGCCCTCGCGGCCACGCTCGTGAAGCACCACGCGCACAAACAGACCGTCGTACTTGTCATTCGCGCGCCAGGCATGGTACAATGAAATCATCTTTACACTCCGGAAGGGAGAGCTCTGCTATGCCAAGGCCGAAGTGGACCCTGAACACGATCTATATTTCCGAGCGCCTGCAGGAGCAGCTGCGCCCCATCTCCCGCTGTGCGCTGACGACCGTGGTCGCCCCCATGGGCTACGGTAAGACGACGGCCGTGAACTGGTATCTCGCCGGGCGGGCGAAGGCCGAGGACGCGACTGTGGTGCGCATCAGCGTCTATTCCGACCATCCGGTCATCTTCTGGAAGAGCGTGCAGGACGCATTCGAACACGCAGGGCTGCCGCTGCTGCGCGGCTACGCCTGCCCGGACGACGACGCCGGCGCGAGCCTGCTGGCGGACGATCTCTGCCACGGTCTGGCTGGGCGCGGAAGCGTGTACATCTTCATCGACGATTTCCATCTGCTGACCGACGGGCGCATCACGGAGTTTTTGTGCACGCTCGTCAACCGCCTGCCGGAGAACGTGCACCTGATCGTGGCGAGCCGCGACCGCTTCCTCCCCGGCGACGCCGTCGTGCGGCTGGGCAGCCGGGTCTACCCGATCGGGGCCGAGCATCTGCGGCTCAACCACACGGAGCTGTCCATCTACGCGCACCGCTGCGGTACGGACCTGACCGATGCGCAGGTCGAAACGCTGCTGCATGCGAGCGAGGGGTGGTTTTCGGCCGTATATCTGAACCTGCGCACGCTTTCCGAGCGCGGCGCGCTGCCGGACCGGCACTCGGACATTTACACCATGTTTTCCGCCGCCATGATCGAGCCGCTCTCGCCCCGGCAGCAGGAGTTTCTGGCCGTCATGGGACTGGCGGATGAGTTCACCGCGCCGATGGCACGCTTTGTCACCGGCGCCCCGGACACTGACCGACTTCTGACCATGCTCACGGAGCAAAACGCCTTCGTCACCCGCCTGCCGGACGGCGTGAGCTACCGCTTCCACCACATGATGAAGGTCTGTGCCGAGCAGGCGTTCGCCGCGCTGCCGGAGCAAACGCGCCGTGCGTATCACGGCCGCTACGGCGCGTGGTACGCAGCGCACGGGCAGTATCTGCACGCGCTCGCCGCCTACCGGAAGGGGGAAGACTACGACGCTGTGCTGCAGGTGATCCAGGACGATGCGGGCATCCTGCTCGCGGCGCTCAGCCCGGAGGAGGTGCTGGCGTTTCTGGACGTGTGCCCGCGCGGTACGCTTCAGGCGCACCCGCTGACGCTGCTCGTGCTGATGCGGCGGATGTTCACCTGGCAGCAGATCCCGAAAATGCTGGAGCTGCGCGCGCTGCTGCTCGCCGGTATCGAGGCGCACCCCGAGCTGCCGGACGCCGAGCGGGACAATCTGCTCGGCGAGTGCGACCTCATCATGAGCTTTCTGCAATACAACGACATCGCGGCCATGAGCCGTCTGCACCGCAGCGCGGCCGCGCGCATGACCCGTCCCGCCATCAGCATCCGCAACGAGGGGAGCTGGACGTTCGGCTCGCCATCGGTGCTGATGATGTTTCACCGCACGCCGGGGCAGCTGGACGCGGAGCTGGACGCCATGAACGCCTGCATGCCGCACTACTACCGGCTCACGAACGGGCACGGGCAGGGTGCAGAGCGGATCATGGATGCCGAGGCAGCCTTCCTGCGCGGCCGCTTTGCCGACGCGGCCATCTTCCTCGAGCGGGCCCGCGCCGCCATCGCCGGAAACGGGCAGGAGAATATGGCCCTCTGCTGCGACTTTCTGGAGCGCCGGCTCGCGCTGTGCGTAGACACCGCTGCGCCCGAGCCCGCGGCGCACAAGCGCGCCGCCCTGCTCGCGCAGCACGACACGATGTGGCTGCGCATCTTCGACAGCGCCTGCGCCTACTGCGCCGCGCTGACAGGGCAGACCGAACAGATCCCCGCGCTGTTTCGCGACCACGCGCTGCACACGGTGCATTTGCTCGCGCCGTGCCGCCCCATGATGGAAATGATCGAAAATCAGGTCTATCTCGCCGAGGGCGCCTGCGCCCGGGTGATCGGGCGCAGCGAGGGACTGCTCGCGCAGTGCGCGCAGCAGCACTATGCGCTCGTCGCGCTGCAGGTGCGCATCCAGACGAGCGCTGCCTACGCCGCGCTCGGCAAGCGGCCGGAGGCGCGCAGCCTCCTCGGTCAGGCGCTGCGCGCCGCGGCTCCCGACGGTCTGCTGCTGCCGTTTGCGGAAAACGGCCGCGGCCTGCGCCCCCTGCTGGAGGGCGGCGCGTGGGAGGCGGACCTGGGTGATTTCCCGCAGCGGGCAGCAGACTGCATCGCGGCCTACGAGGCGCGCTGCGCCGCGCTGTGCACGCCCGGCGGCGGCCCGGCGGCGCTCGTCGGGCTGACCGGGCGCGAACGGGAGATCGCGGCACTCATCGCCGCGCGCCTGACCAACGGCGAGATCGCGCGCCGGCTCTTCCTCTCGGACGGCAGCGTAAAGCAGTACGTCCACCAGATCTACGCCAAACTCGGCCTCACGGGCGACGCGAAGTCGAAGCGGCAGCAGCTGATCGCCCAATGGCACGCAAAACCCTAACCACCGGTGAATGGTTTTCTCACAGATCCACTGTACAATGGCCTTGTACAGTGGATCTTTTCATTCCGGGAAAGGGGGAAGCGCACATGTACCGGAAATACATTGCGGCCGTCCAACCGCTGAGCGACCACGTCCTGCAGGTGGATTTCGTGTCCGGCAGCCGTCTGCTTCTGGACATGAAGCCCTATCTGGACAAGCTCCGGTTCCAGCCGCTTTCCGATCCGGAGACCTGGCGCAGTGCCGTGACCAACGGCATCTTCGTCCGCTTCGGCAACGTGGAGCTGAGCCATGACGAGCTTCTGACCATGGCCGAACACAGCTGAGGCGAAACCACACCCGGGCGACCGCCCGCGAGAAAGAGAGGAAAAGCATGAAACATCTGAGCAAATGTCTGGCGCTGGTGCTGGCCGCCGCGCTGGTGCTGGGCCTTGCCGCCTGCGGCAAGGACACGACCGGCGACGACTGGCGTGCCTCCGGCGTCGTGACCGACTACGGCACGATCACCCGAGACGGCGAGCGCGTGCCCGTGTGCATCTGCCTGAGCACGGAAAACGCCGGCTTCTACTACGACAAGGACGAGCAGGTCTGGTTTGACGGCGTGGAGTTTCCCTTGGCGCTCACCGACGCGCTGACCGCCTACCGCAGCACGTCGTTCGACGATCTGGACGGCGATGGCCAGAGCGACGTGACCATGATCTTCGACCACGGCGACGGCAGCACGACCGAGCTGGTCTGGCTCTGGTACGACGACACGGGCTTTGAATTCGAGCCCGTGCTCTCGAGCGTTACGAGCGGCACGCCGTATTTCGAGGCGAACAATCTGGACATCAACGCGCGCGTGGACGGCGGCACCTACGTGCTGGCCAACGGCGTGTGCAGCTATCACGGCACCGGCGACGGCTATGCCGTGGGCGATGTCTACTGGGAAGTGACCAAGACCCGCGACGAGACGCACGACGGTATGCGCGAGATCGAGTTTGACGCCTACTGCTACGTCCCGGACGAATCCGTGCCGGCGTTCACGACCGAGTTCATCTCCGTGACCAGCAGCGAGCTGTACGACTACTACACCGGCATGTGGTTCACGGCCTCGACCGCCTACAACAACACCGAGCGCGGGGACAACCACTACATCCACACCGTCTCGTGGAACGGCGAGACCTATGAGATCGAATTTTTCTACTCCACGAGCTGGGAAAAGACCGGCGACTGGAACAACGTGCTCACCAAGAGCTACGTCGTCTACCTGCCCGAGGGGTATGACGGTCTGGTCTTTGCCGCCGAGCCGCAGCCCGACAATTACCGCGACTCGGGCAAGCGCGACCAGCTCGACAGCATCTGCCCCGAGGCGGATATTCTCAACTGCACCACAGTCGATGCGCACAACTGCCTGTTTTTCCGTATCGGCTGACCGGATAAGGAGGACGGCATGAAAACATCTCTCAAAAAACTCACAGCGCTGCTGACCCTGCTGCTGGCGCTGAGTCTGGCCGCCTGCGGCGGCGCGGACGACGATGACGACACCGACCTGACTGACTTCATCCCCATGACCGTGGAGGAGCTGACCGGCGGCTGGGTGGATGACGACGGCAACCAGCTCGTCATCGACCCCGACACGGGCACCTACGACTACCGGACGTGGTACGGCCGGGTAGGCTTCGGCCCGTTTGAGGTCGTGGACGACCGGCCCATGATCGAATACGACGGATTTTACTACGACTTCGAGGCTGACAGCGGCGGCTTCATCCTGCGGCAGAACGGCGCGTCTGACCGCGCGGGGCTTGACGGCGCGCACTTCGGCCCCGGCGAAAGCGACGTGTACGCACCCGAGCTGAGCACGCTCGACGGTATCTGGCAGGACGCGCTGGGCGAGACGCTCGTCATCGACACCGGGCGCATGGAATATCTGGCCTACTCGCCAGACGGCATGACCGGCGGCACGATCCGCGACGGCGGTGACGGGCTGGGCGTGTACCTCTTCCTCAACGGCTGCGGCTACTTCGCCGTGAGCCCCGACGGCAACAGCTTTACGCTGTTTTTCGAGACCAGCGACACGAACGCGCCGGACGGCACGTACGAGGGCGTGTTCTATCGCAACGGCGACGCGGACCTCTATGCAGAGCTTGACGACGCGGAGTTTTACGCGTCCGACGGACACCTGCGCTATTACGACGGGGAGAACATCTTCTTCCTGCCGGATACGTATTCGGTCGCGGCCGACGGTCTCGCCTACGACGGCGCGGGCAATGTCTTCGCCGCCGGCTGGGACATGCCCTATTACGACCCCGCCGACGACTGGGGCGACAACTGGGCCAGCAACTGGAACTGACCCGCACAAGAAAAAAGCAGCGGAATGCGTTTGCATTCCGCTGCTTTTCTATCGTTTTGTTTACGGCCAGGGCGCCCGCGCCGCCTTGGGCGGTTTGGGGGCTTTCGGCGCCTTGGGCGCCTTCGGCGGATACAGCCGGCGGCGCAGGTCACGCGGCAGCACCCAGCGGTCAAGCAGGGCAAGCATGCCGGGCAGGAACAGCAGGATGAGGATGATAGCCGAGAACGCGCCGATGGAGATCGTGCGGCAGATCTGCTCGATGGTCGGGTTGCCGAAAAATTTTCCGACGACCGCCGTGACGAGCACCATGATCGAGCCGGACGTCAGCACCGTGTGGATGCTGCCGCGGTAGGCGGCGATGAGTGCGTCGCGCACGGACATGGTCTCGCGCATCTCGCGGTAATAGCTCGTGTAGAGGATGCCATAGTCGATCGTCGCGCCCATGAGGATGCACTCGACGATCAGCAGCGCGAGATAATAGATCTCCAGCCCCTGCAGGCCGACGACCGTGACGGTGATGAACACGCCGCACTGCACGATCAGCACAAGCAGGGCCGGGATGACGAGCGAGCGGAATGTAAACACAACGACGAGGAAGATCGACGCCGCCGTCAGCAGTGTAATGAGCAGCAGCTCGCTGTCAAAGCTGTTTTCCATCTCGTAGACCATGGCGCTGTTGCCGATGATGTAGTAGTCCCCGGTCGTGACGGCGTCAAGATCCTGCGTGAGCTGCGCAATGAACGCGCTCGTCTCATCCGACTCGCCCGGCAGCGTCGTCGTGAGCACGAGACGGGAGTAGTCGCTGCCGCGCAGCTGCGTGACGGCGTCGGTGAGCATGGTCTGCGCGTCCGTGATCTGCGCGCGCATGTCATCGGTCAGGAAGGAGTCAAAGCGCGCGTCCGTGAGCAGGTCATTTTGCAGATAGTCAAACAGCTCCTGCATGGACATGGTCCACGAGGCATCGCTGCTGTACACGCTGGCATAGTAGAGGAACAGCAGCTCCATCGTGCCGCGGTTCAGCTGGCTGGACAGGCCCTGAAACCGGTTTGCCAGTTCCGCAGCCGTATAGCTCCGGCCGGAGGCGACCGCGTCGATGACCGTGCGCGCCGACTGGAGCTGGCTGGTGTCCACGCCGCTGAGCTGGGAAGCAAAGCGCGCGTCCGGCAGCACCTCCTGACACAGGAAGTCCACGAACTGCTGCACCGAGAGCGTCCATCCGCTCGTGTCGCCGTGGCGGCTGATATAGAGCAGGTAGAGCTGGCGCATCTGCCCGGCGTCCATGCCGAGGAGGGTGGCAAGCTCCGGCGCCGAGTAGCTCGTGCCGTAAACAGAGCCGTTGATGATCCAGCTGAGCGTCGTGATCTGCTGCGCCTGCGCGCTGTCGAGCAGGGCGCTGTGGTTGGAAAGGAAGTTTGCCAGGTCCTGCATCGACACGTCCCAGCCGCCCGTGATCAGGTCAACATTGGCCGCATGATACGCCACGAACAGCAGCCGCACCGTCTCCTCGTCCATGCCGAGCATCTGGGCGATCTCGCCGCAGCCGCGCGGCGTGGTCATGGCGCTCACGTCCGTGAACGTCTGCAGCATGGCCGCCTGCTCGCGCGCCGAGGCATCGACCATGCCGGCCATGGTGGGGTCGGTGAGCACTTCATTGACGAGGAAGTCCGAGAAAACGGGCAGCGTCATGTCGCCGGTGCTCGCGTCGCCGTGCTGCGTGTAGTAATAGAGCAGCAGCTGCTTGGCATCGGCTGCATCCATGCCGAGAAAGTCCGCCAGCGACTCCGCCGTCCGCTGCTGCGTGAGCGCGGCAGGGTCGGTGAATTTCTGCAGCGTCTGGAGGTTTGCCGTCATGCCCGCATCGAGATACGGCGCGAAAGCGGCGTTGTTTGCCACGTGCTCCGTGAGAAAGCGCAGAAACTGCCCGGCCGGGATGGTCACGGCGCGGCCGCCGCTGTAGACATCATAATAGATCATGCCCAGCATATCGGCGCTGACCGGGATGCTGGCATCGAGCGCGCCGACGACATTGGCCATCTGCTCCGCAGTGTACTGCCTGCCGAGCGTGGTGGAATACGACATGGCGCTCTTGACGTTCGGGTCGGCCTCGAGCCGGTCCGCCAGCGCGGCCACGGCGTCCTCGTCGGCGTTGTTGTACAGCACGACGATGGGGTTATCCGGCGGGAACACCTCCGCGACCGGGTCGGTATCCGTGAGCGTGTAGGCGATCTGGGTCGACAGCTGCAGGACGTACGTCCCCGCGAACAGCAGCACGAACGCCGCCGCGATCGCGCCGCGCCACCGGTAGCTGAAGCGGCCGAGCGCCGCGAGCACGCTCTTGCGCTCACGCTTGGGTGCGCGCGGTTTTTTCGTCGTCTTGCGCACGAGCTTGTCTGCCCACAGAATCAGGCCGGGCAGCACCGTGAACACGCACAGCAGGCTGCACAGCACGCCCTTGGCCAGCACGATGCCGAGATCCATGCCGATCTTGAAGCGCATGAACACCAGCATCAGCAGGCCCACGATCGTGGTGACCGAGCTGCCGGTGATCGAGCCGAACGCCGCCGTGAGCGCGCGCGTCATGGCGGCCTCGCGGTCGGGGTCGGCCTGCAGCTCCTGCCGGTAGCGGTTCATGAGGATGATGGAATAGTCCATCGAGAGCGCGAGCTGCAAAATGGCCGAGATGCTCGCCGTGACGTCCGACGTCTCGCCGAGGATGATATTCGTGCCCTGGTTGATGAGCACGGCAATGCCGATCGTGATGAGAAACAGCACCGGCTCGAAATAGGACGGGCAGGCGATGAGCAGGATCGTCGTCACAAGCACGATTGAGAGGATGAACACGATCGGCGGGATGTCCGGCGTCGAGGTGTCGTCGCTGCGCACGGCCACGTCATAGTTGGCGAAGCGGTCGGCCACGTCGCGCTCGATCTGCGCCTCCTCGTCGGACTTGTAGTCATACTGCGTCGTGAGCTTGTAGAGCGTGGCGTCGCCGCGGTTATAGTCGTCGCTGTCCGGCTCGTAGGCAACGCTGTCCACGTTCGGGATCTCCGCCAGCTGCTCGCGGATGGTGAGTTTGTCGCGCGCGTCCAGCCCGCGGAACATAACGCGGATGGTGTACGTCTCCGCCACGTCGGGGAAGGCCTCGTTCATGCGATCCATGCCGATCTTCATCTGTGAGCTGTCCGGCAGGTATTTCGTCATGTCGGTGTTGATGCCGACAAAGGGCATCAGCGCCGCGCAGACCACCGCCAGCGCCAGCATGACGACAAGCAGGAGCTTGCGTTTTTTAACGATGAAAGCTGCGATCTTCTGCATGGTTGGGGAAACTCCTTTCGCGCGCGACAGCAAATAGAAATTTATTGAATATTATAGCACACAGACGCCGGATGTGGTATACTATTTGTAACAATTTTCGAACGGAGGTCATCGTATGGCAAACGATTTTCTGACACTCATAATGACCCGGCGGAGCATCCGCGCCTACAAGCCGGACGCCGTACCCGCGGACGTGCTCGCGCGCGTGCTCGAGGCCGGAACCTACGCCCCGTCGGCCATGGGCAAACAGTCGGCGATGATCGTCGCCGTGACCACGCAGGCATACCGCGACCGGCTCACGAAGCTCAACGCCGCCGTGATCGGCAAGAACGTCGACCCCTACTACGGCGCGCCGGTGATCGTGGTCGTGCTCGGCGACGGTGAGAGCGCAAATTATCTGGCCGACGGCAGCTGCGTGCTCGAAAACCTCATGCTGGCCGCGCACGCCGAGGGCCTCGGCACCGTGTGGGTCAACCGCGAGCGCGAGATCTTTGACAGCCCGGACGGCAAGGCGCTGCTGCGCGACTGGGGCCTGCCGGAGACGCTGCGCGGTGTCGGCGCGGTCGCGCTCGGCTACGCCGCCGGCCCCGCACCGGAGGCCGCCCCGCGCAAGGAAAACTACATCGTCCACGTTTGAGCAGTGCTCAAGCAGGAAAACCGCCCGCCGGAGTTCCGGCGGGCGGGCTGCTATGTAGAAAGAAAAGACCTGTCTCAGTCGATATGGATCACCGATTCGGTCAGCTCCGCGGCGGTCACATTGGGGTTGTGATAGTGCTCGCGGCGGTCGGTGATCCTGCCGATCGAGATGGCCTGCTGCGGGCAGTACTGCAGGCAGCTCAGGCACTGGATGCAGTTGCCGCCAATGACGGCGCGGCCGCCCTCGATGCGGATGTTGCCGCGCGGGCAGAGCCTGGCGCACTGGCCGCAGCCAACGCACACATCGCTGACGGCGAACTTCTGCGCCTTGCCGGCCGCGATCTTCGGCCAGACGCTGCTCTCGAGCTGGTTGAGGGGCTTTTTCGGCGGGGCCTTGGGCGAGACCGCACCGGAAAGGACGGCCTGTGCGATCTGCTTTGCCTTTTTGTCCGCGCGGCGCTGCGCCATGGCGGGCGTCACCGGCGGCAGCATCACGCTGTGCGGCAGCAGCCAGATGCACGTGCACTGGTGCGACACGGCCGTCCAGTAGCGCAGGGGGATGATGCTGTCGAGCTTGTACAGACCGGAGCCCATGTAGCCCGCATACTGGCAGACGCCGAACGTATAAGCCGTGAGGCCGACCTGAATTTTGCGCAGCGATGCCTCCACACCGCCGGGCAGACCGCCGCCGTAGCACGGGAAGACAAAGCCGACGCGCTTGGCGTCACGCACATCCGTGACCGCGGGCTCCCTGCGCATGAGAATGATGTCCGTGTCGCCCAGCTCCCGGGCAATGGTTTTCGCCATGTCGAGACAGTTTCCGGTGCCAGAGTAGCAGAAGATCACATTTTCGCTCATGTGAAACACTCCCTTAAATTTTGATTGTCCCTATTGTACATCAAGCCTTTTTGCGATACAATAGTACCGTAAAATACAGAACGCCGGAGGCCAAAATGTACCACATCAAGAACGACAAACGCGCGCAGGCGTCCTCGGAGCTCATTTGCGCAGGGCTTTTGGCCTGCATGAAAGAAAAACCCTTTGCGCGCATCACGATCACGGACGTGCAGCATGCCTCGACAGTGAGCCGCTCGACGTTTTACCGCAACTTTGACTGCCTCGAGGACGTGCTGGCGCTGCTGTGCGACCGCGGATTTCAGGCCGTGTTTGCCGCGCGCAGCGCCCTGCCGCCCGAGCGGCGCGGCAGCCTGGCCAAGGCGGTGTTTCAGTACTGGTTTCGCAACAGTGCGGTGCTCGAGGCACTCGTGGAGATCCACCGGACGGACATTTTGTTTGACAGCCTGCGCCGCAGCACCGGCCTGATCGAGGCGCTGCAGCCGCTGGCGGATGACCCCGCGCAGTTTGACTATTTCGTTTCCATCATCACATCGACCATGGTCGGCATTCTGACCGTCTGGGTCGAACACGGCAAGACGGAGACGGAGGAGCAGATGGTGCAAAAGCTCACGAGCGCCTTCATCGAGATGGCGATTTTGGAGCTGCCCGGCTGAGAAAAACCGGCCCTTCCCGCAACGGGAGGGGCCGGTTTTCTGTTTGCTGCGTTTTTTACGGCACGATGCGCGTGCCGCTCTCGCCGCGCATGGCGGCCGGGGCCTGCTCGAGCGAGGCGATGACGGCGCGCCGCCGCCAGCCGCTGCGCACGAACTGCACGGCGGCGGCCACCTTCGGCTGCATGGAGCCGGCGCCGAACTGCCCGGCGCGCAGATAAGTCTCCGCCTCGTCCACGTGCAGCTCGTCGAGCGCCCGCTGCTCCGGTGTGCCGAAGTTCAGGCAGACGTGATCCACCGCCGTGAGAATGAACAGATAGTCCGCGCCGACGGCCTCGGCCAGGCACGCGGAGGCAAAGTCTTTGTCGATGACGGCATCCACGCCGTAGTAGTCCCCGTGCGAATCGCGCACGACGGGCACACCGCCGCCGCCGCAGGCAATGACGATATACTCGCTGTCGAGCAGGTTCAGGATCGAGCGCCGCTCGGCGATGTCCACCGGCTTCGGTGAGGCGACGACGCGCCGCCAGCCGCGGCCGGAGTCCTCCCGCATGCGCAGGGACGGGTCGTCGCGCATCATCTGCTGCGCGGTCGCCTCGTCGTAAAACGCGCCGATGGGCTTCGTCGGCTCGTCGAACGCGGGGTCGTCCGGGTCAACGACGACCTGCGTGACGACCGTCGCCACCTGCCAGGGCATGCCGCTCGCACGCAGCATGCGGCGCATCCCCTGCTGAAGGTGGTAGCCGATATATCCCTGGCTCATGGCCGTGCACTCCGGCAGCGGCATGGGCGCGACCTTGGGGTTCGTTTTCGCGGCGGTGTCGAACGCCGCCTGGATCATGCCGACCTGCGGGCCGTTGCCGTGGCTGATGATGATCTCGTGGCCCTGATGGATGAGCCCGACGAGCGCCGGGCACGCGGCAGCCACGCGTTCGCGCTGCTCCGCCGGCGTATTGCCGAGCGCGTTGCCGCCGAGGGCAATGACGATTCTGGCCATGGCGTCACCTGTGCTGCGGCGCGGGCTGCTGCTGCGTGATGCAGTGAATGTTCCCACCGCCGAACGCGACCTCGCGCGTCTGGACGCCGACCACGCGGCGGTCGGGGAACATGGCCTGCACCTGCTGCACGGCAAGCGCGTCGTTCGCATCGCCGTACTGCGGCAGGATGACGCCGCCGTTGACGATGAGGAAATTCATATACGATGCGATGGCGACCTCGCCGTCCTCTCTCGGGATGGTACCCTCGACGGCGTCGATCGTCGCCGCGCCCTGCAGCAGGCAGGGCTGCTGCGTCAGGCAGAGCTTGTGCACCTTCAGCTTGCGGCCCTTGGCGTCCGTCGCCTGCGAGAGCATGTCGTATGCATCGCGCGCCGGCTGATAGAACGGGTTTTGCGGGTCGTCCGTCCAGATGCAGGCGACCTCGCCCGGGCGGATGAAGCAGGCCACGTCGTCGATGTGGCCATTGGTCTCCTCGGGATCGATGCCGTCACGCAGCCAGAGGACCTTCTCGCAGCCGAGATAGTCGCAGAGCATGCGCTCGATGGCGCCGCGGTCCATGTCTGGGTTGCGTCCCTCGGACAGCAGGCACATCTCGGTCGTGAGCACGGTGCCCTCGCCGTCGACGTGGATGGAGCCGCCCTCGAGCACGAAGCCCTCGGTGCGGTAGGAATCGACGCGCTCGATCTCGCAGACCTTCTGCGCGACCTGATCGTCGAGATCCCACGGGAAATAGAGCCCGTCGATGAGCCCGCCCCAGGCATTGAACGTCCAGTCCACGGCGCGCACGCCGCCGTTATCGTTGACGAGGAACGTCGGCCCGCAGTCGCGGATCCAGGCGTCGTTGCTCGCCATCTCGACGACGCGCACTTCGCGCGGCAGGCGCTCGCGCGCGTTCTGGTACTGCGCCGGGGAGACGCAGACCGTCACGGGTTCAAACTGCAAGATGGCCGTCGCCACGTCCAGAAAGGCTTTCTGCGCGGGCTTGGCGCCGTCGCGCCAGTTGTCGTTGCGCTCCGGCCAGAGCATCCAGACACCGGCCTGCGGCTCAAACTCCGCAGGCATCCGGTAGCCGTCGAGCTTCGGCGTGGAGCCGGTGATTCGTTTTGCCATAATGGTTCCTCCTAAGAATGATGCCGGCGCGCACGCGCCGCGATGAGAATTTCGCCGATGACGATGCTGAGGATCGACCCGATCGTGATCGGCAGATAGCCGGAGAGCGTCTCGCTGTCGAATGACAGCGGCACCGCCGTGAAGAAGATCGAGATGAGGATGAGCGCCATGGGCACATAGGCCAGCACGCGCAGCATCCCGCGCCCGCCCGGCACGCGAAACGGCCGCTCGGAATCGGGGTCGATCTCCCGCAGGCGCAAAAACGCCGGGAACACGGGCGCATAGCTCAGCAGGAGCATGACGAGGTTGAGCGCGAAAAAGCTCCAGAACAGGGATGAGTCCGGCGAGAGCAGCTCGATGATGATGCCGAGGATGCACACGACGCTCGCCACGATGCCGCTCGTAAGCGCGGAGCCGATGGGCATGTCGTTTTTCGCCCAGCGGCGGGCAAAAATGGCCGGCATGTCGCCGTTTTCGGCGGCGTAGGCAGCCGTGGAATTCACGCCCATGGACCACGAGATCATGTTGCCGAACAGCGTAATAAGAAACAGCAGCGCCACCGCGCCGACGAACAGGCCGCTCGTGCGACCGGTCATGAGCGAGACGGCGTCGATGAGGCCCGAGTCCTCGCTGATCTCGTGCGTAGGGATGGCCGCGCCGATGCCGAAGGCCGAAAACAGGTAGATGAGCGCGATGACGATGCCGCCGGTGATGATGGCCTGCGGGATCTGGCGCTTGGGGTCACGCATGTTGTCGGCATACGTGCACACGACCTCGAAGCCGAGGAAGTTGAAGATGATGACCGAGATATACGACAGGCTGTGCAGGTCAAACCCCGGCAGGAACGTGCGGAAGGCCATGTCGTTGACAAAGCCGTTTTTCACAACGTAGACGATGCCGAGCACGCCGACCGTCAGCGCGAGGATCATTTTGATGGCGGCGCTGATGTTGAGGATGAGGATGCTGTCGCAAACGGGGTAAAACGCGATCCACGTGACGATCCAGATGAAGGCCAGCTCGATGAGCAGCTTTGCCAGCCACCCGAACTGCAGCCCCGTGAGCACGCTCAGCAGCTCCGGGCACACGACGGCGAGCGAGGCCATCCACAGCGGGAAGTTGATCCAGTAGTACCACGAGGCGCGCGCGCCCCACTTTGCGCGCGGGAACGCCTTGTTGATCCAGTCATAGAGCCCGCCGTCGCCGGTGTACGTCGTGCCGAGCTCGGACGAGATCATGCCGTAGGGCAGCAAAAAGGCGATCATCATGAACACCCACCAGAAATACTGGCTGTTGCCGATGGAGGCGACGGGCGCCGCCGCCTCCGCCACGAACACGACGCAGATGACCGAGAGGACGACGTCCGCAAGGCGGAATTTTTTCCGTTGTTCCATGGTGTCTGCTCCTTTGGCAGCCGGTCAGCAGCCGCCGAGCCGCGCGTCGAGGAAAGTGTCGAGCTCCTCCTGCGCCGCGGCGAGCTCCAGCTCCGACGGGCAGCGGCGGCAGCGCGTGAAATACACCAGCAGCCCGCGCATGGCCGTCAGGCGGTTGCCGGCCTGCTCCCAGCAGAGGGAGGCGGCGGAGTCGGCGACCTCGTCGGTCACGTCCTCGCCGCGCGTGGCGGGCAGGCAGTGCAGGAACTTGCAGCCGAGCGCGCCGAGCTGCATGAGCTCGCGGTTGACCTGGTAATCCGCAAAGACGCGCACGCGCTCTTCCTTGGGCATCTCGTTTTCATACAGGCCGTACCAGACGTCGGTGTAGATGAAGTCCGCGCCGCGCACGGCGTCGCGCTCGTCCGTGACGGCCCAGCTGCCGCCGGAAAGCTTGCAGTTGGCCTCGAGAATGTGCTTATGGTCGGCATTGAGCTGGTGACCCTCCGGGCCGTAGTGCACAAAGTGCATGCCGAGCTTCGTGGTGATGAAGCCGAGGGACGCGCACACCTGCGTGCCGTCGCCGACAAAGACGACCTTGCAGTCTTCCAGCCGCTTGCCCTCAGGCAGGTTTTCCTTGATGGTGCACAGGTCGCCGATCTCCTGCGTGGGGTGATTATAGTCGCTCATGCCGTTGATGACCGGGATCGTGCACGCGTCGGCGAGTTCCACGATGGTCTTGTGCTCGATGACGCGGGCCATGACCACGTCGACCAGGCGCGAGAGCACCTTGCCCGTGTCGCCGATGGTCTCGTGACCGCCGAGCTGGATCATGCCGGGGCCGAGATACTGCGCGTGGCCGCCGAGCTGGCTCATGGCCGTCTCGAACGACACGCGCGTGCGGGTGCTCGACTGCTGAAAGATCATGCCGAGGTTCATATTTTTCATCAGCGGGGGATAATAACCCCGGCGGATGGCGCGCTTGATGGCGAGCGACAGGTCGATGATGTCCAGCAGTTCCTGTTTTGTGAAATCGTTGGTGTCAATAAAATCTTTTTTGTACATATCCATTCCTCCAAAGCCGCAGTTTACGGGATTTGCTTCCCGGTTATTGTCGGCGGATTTGCGTGCGGATATGCGCGCCGGACGAATTTTCCGTTTTCGCGGCACAGATCGGTGCCGTTTTCCCGTCAAATAAAAACCACGCCCGCAGGAACCAGCGTTCCTGCGGGCGTGCCGCGTTGTTTATTAATTTTATATGTATGCGTCTACTCGCCCTCGATCGTGCGCACGTACATGCCCAGCTCGCCGGGCAGATCATGGATCTCGAGCGCGCAGCCGTCCATGGCGGTGTTGTGCACCGCAATGCGGAACACGAGCTGCAGCTGCTCGGGCACGACGGCGGAGTATTCGCCGATGTCCATGACAACGCGCGTCAGGCGCGTGAGGCCGTTTTCCGCCATCGCCTGCTGGGCGATGTCAAAGACCTCCTTGGCAATGGCCGCCTCGTGCATTTATTTTTTCTTCGGCTGGCGGCGGACATTGCGCTCGCGCACCAGATCCTTCTTGAGCGGCTTGCAGAAGAGCACGCGGTCGCCGTCGACCATCTTGCGCACGTCCTTCGGGCACTTCGTGACACACACGCCGCAGCCGATGCAGCGCTGGTACTCCACAAACACCTTGCCGCTCTGCGCGTTGAAGCCGGTGGCCACCGTCGGGCAGAAGTGGTTGCAGATGTTGCAGCCGTTGCAGTTTTCGGGGTGGACGATGACGGGCTTTGCGTGCGCGCGCATATACAGCGGCTGCATGCCGCCGCGCGTGTAGGAGCCGAGCATCTCGCAGCACTGCGTGTCGCAGTTGCAGATGGCGGTCGTCTCCTCGTCCATGTTGCAGGCGTAGTGGAACACCTGGTGGACGCAGCCCTTGTTCTCGCAGTCAACGAGGATCCGGCGCGCCTCGGCCTTGCTGACCTGGCGGCCGATGCCGAACTCGATGATCTGCTTGGCCATGTTGCCGACACACAGGCACACCTCGTCCGGCGTGGGGTGCTTGGGCTGCATGCCCTCTCTGCGGCGGATGTTGCGGCAGAAGCAGTGCATGACGCTGATGGGCGCATCGTCCGGCAGGCTGTCGAGGTACGCCTCGAGCTGGTAGCTCGGCACGACGCTCGTCGTGTCGTTGGAGAGCTTGCGGTCGACGTGCACGACCTTGCCGGCGGCCTTGCCCTCGAGCGGGAGCGCCACCTCCATGTGGCCCTTGTCACCCTGCAGCTTTTTAAGGTTGTTCATGGCGGCGTAGCCCGTGCGCAGCGGCTCGACGTTGAGCGTCGTGACCATGTTGATGGCCGAGGTGAACAGCTCCGACGCCTTCTGGATCGTGTCGCTGTCCTCACCGGTCGAGAGCGGGAATTCAAACCAGCCCGGCAGCATCGGCGCGAGGTCATACGTCGGCTCGGCGCCGTCATAGATCTTCAGCAGGAAGCCCTTGCGGCACATGTCGTAGAGCGTGCCGGCCCAGTCACTGCCGGTGTAGAGCGCGCGCAGCTCTGCCTCCGTGTTGCCGCGCAGCTTCATGCCCATCATGATGTCGTACTCTTCGTCGGTCACGAACAGCTTGCAGTATTTTTCGAACTGCGGCACCGGCGGCTGCGGCACCTGCGTGACCGCGTTCATGCGGTTCATGAGCTTGAGATACTTCATGTAACCCATCTTCTTCGTTCCCCTTTCCTGCGGACGGCGCTTCCCCCGCGCGTGTCCGAGCACCGGTTTTTCCGGCAAAATTTTTGCATATACAGGTTCACTTTATCACTTTGTTTATCTTTTAGCAAGTCCTTTCCTGCCGTTTTTCCGCCTCTCAGGCAGAAAAACGCGAAATGTCCGTTAATAATCATTTGTTACACATATTGACATGATTCGGACAAAGTTCTATAATGAATATGCGTTAACGTTCTGCGCTTGTGCAAAATGTCGAATTTTCATCGACTGCGCGGAATCTGTGCATCGAAGGAGGGAATGCGCGAATGAGAGACCTGAAGCATCTGATCTATTTTGAAAACCTGCTGCAGCAGGCAAACAACGACCTGGTTCAGGCCGCCTGTGGGGACGGGCGCCTGGCGCTGGCATGGAACTGTTCGTACATACCGGAGGTTTTGCTGGATACGGACAAGTGTTTTGGCGTGCGTCTGCGCGCGCCGAACTGCACCAATCCCGACATGGCTACCTATTATATGACCAACCGCTCGTGCCCGTACTCCAAGAGCATCCTCGAGCGCGCGTTCGAGGGTGGCTACAACTTCATCTCCGCGCTCATCGGGCAGGAGTGCTGCACGACGATGAACCGCATGGAGCAGTATTTTGAATACTGCGAGCTGATCCCGAACGAGAAATTTTTCTGCACGTATCTCGACATGCCGCTGCGCAAGACCGAGTGGCACGCGGGCTACTACCGCCGCCAAATCGAGCAGAAGATCATTCAGCCGCTCGAGAAAGTCTACGGCGTGGACTTCTCGGAAGACAACCTGCGCCGCGCCGTTGAGCAGTTCAACGAGGTCTGCCGCATCATGACGGAGATCAACGCCATGCGCGAGGCGGAAAACCCCGTCATCACGGGCTATGAATTCCACGTCATCCAGCTGTGCACGCAGACGTGCCCGAAGGATCTCATCCTGCCCTACCTGCGCGAGACGCTGCAGGAGCTGCGCACGCGCGAGCCGGACCCGAAGCCGTGGTACCGTGCGCGTGTGCTCATCGCCGGCAGCGAGATCGACGACCCCGAGTTCACGAAAATGTGCGAGATGGCCGGCGGACTCGTCGTGGCCGACCGCTACTGCTTCGGCTCGATGCCCGGCCGCGAGGAGATCCCGCTCGAGGAGGGCAAGGACGTTCTGCAGTCCATCGCCGACTACTATATGTGGCGCAACCAGTGCCCGCGCGCCATGGGCCCCGAAAACATCATCGCGCGCAAGCGCTACATTTTCGATCTCGTGGAGAAATACCACGCCGATGGCATCATCGTCGAGAACATGAAGTTCTGCGAATACTGGGGCTACGAGCGCGCGCAGGACGGCATGTGGTTCTACGAGGGCTACGAGCTGCCGCGCAGCATCCCTGTGTGCCAGATCGAGAAGGATTACACGAGCGCCGCCTCCGGCCAGCTGCGTACCCGGTTCCAGGCGTTCATCGAGTCGCTGGAGATCAAAAAGATCCAGGCGCAGCAATAAGGGAGGGGTTCAGCTATGTGGAAACGCAAACGCACGCTCAAAGAAGAATACGGCACGCTCGGCCACTTCCTGCGGGGTGACAACGACTGCCATTATCTCGGCGACCTGTACATCGAGGGCACGAACTTCTACCGCCACCGCGAGTGGCGCGGCGTGAAGGACACGGCCTATGCCTTCGCCCGCTGGCTGCAGACCTGGGGCAAGATGGCTGGGCTCATCGGCCGCGACCCGGTGCGCATGATCCGCGCATTCTGGAAGTATCGCTGGCTGAGCGCTTATCTGGCCACGCCGATGATGGTCGACAAATGGATCGAGGGCGACCGCGGCATGGTCCTGCGCGCCGACCTGACGGCCATCGACTGCATGGTGTCCGACTCCATCACGACGCTCTGGCGCGAAATCCGCGCCGACCGCCGCTTCGGCGAGAACAAGTGGACCGAGCGCACGATCGCCTTTGACTACACGCTGCCCAAGCACATCATCTACGGCTTCCCCGGCTACTACGGCATCAACATCCAGCAGCACGCGGCGTTCATGGTGCCGATCCTGAACAAGAACCTCGGCTCGTACTACGTCGACCAGGCCGTCAGCTGCGGCATCCCGGGCGACATGTGCACGCTGCCGCTCGTGGAGACCGGTGTCGCCGTCGAGGGCGAGTACCCCGACATCGGCAACTGCTGGCTCACGACCAACAACCCCTGCGACGCGAACATGATGGACAACGTCGCCATGTACCGCGCGCTCTCGAGCGACGGCAAGAAGGCCGTGCACCCGTTCACGACCCCGCTCATGTACGACGACCCGACCTGCAAGGAGCTCGGCGTGCACGAGGTGTACGACGCCATCCACTTCCTCGAGGAGCAGTTCCACCAGCCGTTCAACTGGGACACGTTCATCCAGCACATCGAAAACACCAACCAGTTCAACCGCGAGGAGACCGAGCGCTGGGACATCTATGCCAAGACGAACAACGGCGCGCTCAACCCTGTGTGTCAGGGCCTGTTCCGCATCTACTTCTACCAGCAGGGCGGCAACGAGTACTTCCTCAAAGCCTCGCGCAAGATCACGCGCATCTTTGACAAGTGCGTGCGCAAAAACATCGACACCTTCCCGCACACGCGCCACCGCGCCATTGCCTGGAGCTGCGGCTCGACGTACTACGCGCACGGCGTACAGTGGCTGTATAACTGCTGGGGCATCCTGTGCCTGATCAACATGGACTCGCTCACCGGCCACAACATTGTCGACACCGAGGACCGCGACGTCATGATGAGCGACGTGGCCGACTGGCACGCCCGCACGCCGATGCGCACGCACACCGTCGGCGGCAACCGCCACATCATGCAGATGTGGGAGACGGCGGAGAAGTTCAACTGCGACATGATCATCATGTACGACGACATCGGCTGCAAGGGCATGGCCGGTGCGCAGGGCCTGATCGAGGAGGAGATCCGCAAGCACGATGAGCGCTTCCACACGGTGTGGATGCCGCACTCGCTGATGGATCACCGCATCGTCTCGCCGGCCGAGGCGCGCCGCACCGTCAACGAATACATGATCAACGTCATGCACGAGGAGCCGGTCGATCCGTCGCTGCTCGACTTTGACGACAGCATGGGCTGGTAAAGGAGGTCCACCGATATGAAATGCAAATTTGCGCAGTTCCTGTTCCGAGCTTTTGGCATCACCGGCGGCGCGCTGGCCGTGCTGTTCGTGATCTATTACTATAACCTCGACATGAAGCTCATGCGCTCCGTCGTCGTGCCGTTTTTGAACAAGCACTATGACAGCGTCAAGCGCGAGCACCAGATCTGACAGGGGAGGAGCAAACCATGGCAGTCAATCACAATGTCAATCCCCGGCCGCTGACCGCCGAGGAAAAGGAAAAACGCGCCCGCGGCATCTACGACAGCTTTGCGACCTACGTGGTCTTCTGCGGGCACTGCCGCTACGTGCGCAAGACGAATATGTACATCATGCGCGCTGAGGCCTTCATCGACGAGCTCAAGGCCCGCGGCGAGGTCTGTCCCCACTGCGGAAAACAGGAGTGGACGCTCGGCTATCCGATGGGCACGACGACCGGCTTCGTCAAGTTCTGACACGCACACAAAAGGGCTCCCGCACAATGGCGGGAGCCTTTTTTACGGCACAGCGCGGGGCAAAGCGCCCCACTTCGGCACAAGAAACAAAAATATGGTTCCCAAGACGTACCGGGTATGTTATAGTGATGACAATCTCGCGCAAAAAAGAAGGAGGAGACACAATGGCACAACTCAGACCGAAGATCGTGAAGCTGGCGAAGATCATTGGGGGCGTTACCGGCATCACGACCAAGATCGACGAAAACGCGCCCGAATATTACTGCATGGCGGGCATCCTCTCGGATGACGAGGCGGACATCGCCATCGCCACCGGTCTGCGCAAGGAGCGCACCGCGGGCTATCTCGCCAAGAAGGTCGGCAAGACCGTGGAGGAGATTGCGCCGCTGCTCGACAACCTCGTCTACTACGGCATCTTCCGCCGCTCGATGGACAAGGCGCTCGGCGAGGACGTGTATTACATGCAGATTTTCGCGCCCGGCATCCTCGAGATGATGGTCAACCAGAAGGAGCTGCTGGAAACGCATCCGGAGGTCGGCCGCGCGTTCGATGAGTACACCCGCAACCTCGCCGCGAACATGGGCGCCATGATCCCCGACGGCTACGGTCTCATGCGCGTCATCCCGGTCGAGAGCGCGCTCGAGGGCATCGAGGGCGTGAGCGATTATGAGCGCATCTCGCACTATCTGGATAAGTATGACCGCTTTTCCGTGTCCCCGTGCTCGTGCCGCGCGTCGCGCTCGAGCCTTGGCGACGGCTGCGGCCACCTCGAGGAGGATATGTGCGTGCAGATGGGCAGAGGCGCCGAGCACTACATCCGCACCGGCCGCGCCAGGGAGATCACGCGCGAGCAGGCGCTCGAGATCATTCAGCGCGCGGAGGAAAACGGACTCATGCACGACATGGTCAACATTGAAGAGCCGGGCGAGAGCGCGGCCATCTGCAACTGCTGCGCCTGCGCCTGCTTCGGTCTGCGCGTGGGTCTGATGTTCGGCGCGCGCGATGCGATCCGCTCCAACTACGTCGCCGAGGTGGACGAGTCCAAGTGTGTCGCCTGCGGTCAGTGCGTGGAGACCTGCCCCGGCAACGCGCTCAAGCTCGGTCAGAAGCTGTGCTCGACCGAGGATCTGACGCCGCAGCCGGACTACGTCAAGCTCTCCGAGACCATCCACCCCAAGCGCTCGTGGAACCCCGACTACCGCGAGGATCACGAGGACGTCATGCCCACCGGCACCGCGCCGTGCAAGACCGCCTGCCCCGCGCACATCCCCGTGCAGGGCTACCTGAAACTCGCCGCGCAGGGCCGCTACACGGACGCGCTCGAGCTCATCAAGAAAGAAAACCCGTTCCCGGCCGTCTGCGGCCGCATCTGCAACAAGCGCTGCGAGGCCGAGTGCACCCGCGGCGACGTGGACGAGGCCGTCGCCATCGACGAGGTCAAGCGCTTCATCGCCGACCACGACCTGCACGAGGCCACGCGCTACGTGCCGAAGCTGCTCAACCAGATCGGCCGCCCGTACACGGAGAAGATCGCCGTCATCGGCGCCGGCCCCGCGGGCATGAGCTGCGCCTACTACCTCGCCAACAAGGGCTACCCCGTGACCGTGTTCGACCGCAACCCGGTGCCCGGCGGCATGCTCACGCTCGGCATCCCGAGCTTCCGCCTCGAAAAAGATGTGCTCAACGCCGAGATTGACATCCTGCGCGAGATGGGCGTCGAATTCCGCTGCGGCGTCGAGGTCGGCAAGGACGTCACCATCGAGCAGCTGCGCGCGCAGGGCTACAAAGGCTTCTATGTCGCCATCGGCGCGCAGAAGTCGGCCAAGCTCCGCATCCCGGGCGAGGAGCTCGCGGGCGTCTACGGCGGCGTGGACTTCCTGCGCGCCGTGAACCTCGGCCAGGAGACGAATATCGGCAAGCGCTGCGCCGTCATCGGCGGCGGCAACGTGGCCATGGACGTCTGCCGCAGCGCGGTGCGCCTCGGCGCGGACGAAACGTACGTGCTCTACCGCCGCAGTGAGGCCGAGCTGCCCGCCGACCCCGAAGAGGTCAAAGAGGCGATGGAAGAGGGCGTGCAGTTCCGCTTCCTGACCGCTCCGGTCGAGATCCTCGGCGCGGACGGCAAGGTCACCGGCATCCGGGTCGAGCGCATGACGCTCGGCGAACCGGACGAGAAGGGCCGCCGCAAGCCCGTCGGTACCGGCGAATTTGAGACGCTCGCGGTCGATTCCGTCATCGGCGCCATCGGTCAGACGGTCGACTGGGGCACGCTCGATACCGGCGCGCTCACGACGACGAAAAAGGGCACCGCCGAGGCCGACGCGCTGACCTATCAGACCGCGCAGCCGGACATCTTCGTCGGCGGCGACTGCTACACCGGCCCGAAGTTTGCCATCGACGCCATTGCCGCCGGCAAGGAGGCCGCCATCAGCCTGCACCGCTATGTGCATCCCGGCCAGACGCTCACTGCCGGCCGCGACCGCAGAGTGTACAAGGCGCTCGATAAAGACCATGTGCTCATCGAGACGGCCGGTTTTGACAAGGATCACCGCCAGACGCCGGGCTACAACGCCGCCAAGGCCAAGACCTTCTCCGACGCGCGCGTCACGTTCACGGAAGAGCAGGTGCGCAAAGAGTGCGCCCGCTGCCTCGGCTGCGGCGCCACGAAGGTGGACAGCTACCTGTGCATCGGCTGCGGCCTGTGCACCACGAAGTGCAAGTTCGACGCCATCCATCTCAAGAAGGTGCGCGACTGGCACGCAGGCTCGTATGAGACCATGCCGATCAAGGTCGCCGAGGGTGTCGTCAAGCGCGCGGGCAGCATCGTGAAAAAGGCGGTCAGCAAGTAATGCACGAGCTGGCACTGTGCGACGCGATGCTCAAAATGGTGCGCGACATCTCCCGCGAGCAGGCGCTCGAGGGCGTGCGCAGCATCACGGTCCGCGTCGGGACGCTCTCGGGCGTCGTCCCGCGCTTTCTCACCGACTGCTGGACCGCCGTGACCGACGGCACGGAGTATGACGGCGTGCCGCTGCGCATCGAGACGGAGGCGGGCCGCGCCCGCTGTCTCGACTGCGGGGCGGAATTCATCGCCGACGTCGAGGATCTCTCCTGCCCGGACTGCGGCGGGAAAAAGCTCATGCCCCTCTCCGGCCGTGACATGACCATTCAGGAGATCGAGGCGTACTGACCCCATATGCAGCAGGCTCCCGCACCCGCGGGGGCCTGTTTTTTGCATCAAAACGCCCCCGGAAGCCGATTGCTTCCGGGGGCGCCGTTTGTACAAAATCGAGATCAGAAGTCCGCGTTGCCGACCGTGCGCGGATGCAGCTCCACGTCGCGGATGTTGCTCACGCCGGTGAGGTACATGACCATGCGTTCAAAGCCGAGACCGAAGCCGGCGTGGCGGCAGCTGCCGTAGCGCCGCAGGTCGAGGTACCACCAGTAGTCTTCCTCGCGCAGGCCAAGCTCCTGCATGCGCTTGGTGAGCAGGTCGAGCCGCTCCTCGCGCTGGCTGCCGCCGATGATCTCACCGATGCCCGGCACGAGGCAGTCCGCCGCGGCGACGGTCTTGCCGTCGTCGTTCATGCGCATGTAAAATGCCTTGATCTCCTTCGGCTTTAACAGGTTAATGCCAGCTAACGGAGATACCGGCTCCTTCTCTTCCTCCTCTTCCAGCTCCTCCGCGAGGATTTCTCCGCAGAGTTCAATACATTCGTCACAGATAAATACATTTTTGGAACCGGCAATCAGTTTTCTTACCTGATCCTGGGTCTTTCCGCAGAAAGAGCATCTGACCCTGTCATCTGTTCTTGTCGGCATAAAATAACACCTTGTCCTTTCCTGGTTGTAAGAATTCTTGAGCGTAAAGCAGCCTTAGTGCTTTGCGATCACCTGGTCGATCAAGCCATATTTTAAGGCTTCTTCCGCGGTCATGTAATTGTCGCGTTCCGTATCGCGGCAGATGACCTCGTAGGGCTGACCGGTATTGGCTGCAAGAATCTCATTTAATTTCTTTTTGGTCTGCAGGATTTTCTCAGCAACGATCTGAATCTCGGTTGCCTGACCCTGAGCGCCACCAGACGGCTGGTGGATCATAACCTCTGCATTCGGAAGCGCGAAGCGTTTGCC
>ERZ826613.1697-NODE-1697-length-24637-cov-12.141364_pt1 | contig 24637 bp, 24 predicted proteins | sample MGYA00519925_ERZ826613 | MGnify/ENA primary metagenome ERZ826613 (study PRJEB31778, sample SAMEA3449236) | human gut metagenome | biome: human gut; feature: human-associated habitat; material: faeces | place: United Kingdom | collected 2010/2012 ... | reverse complement strand
ACTGGACAGGCTGGTTTGCATTTCATATGTGGCGCAATGTAAGAAACTGCAACGTACTGAAAATTAAAATTCCGGTATTGGATTGGTTGGGACGTTACAGCTTATGGATTTATATGATTCATCAGCCGATTGTATATGGAATTTTATGGGGAATACATGCAGTGGGATTATTATAAAAAAGGAGTTATGTATCGAAATACATAACTCCTTTTTTATTCTGAATATATTGTTATTGGGCAGATTTTACAGGCCATTTGGCAGGATTAGTACTGTCCGGAATATGGTTTTCCATAATCCTTCGGTATAATTTTGCTTTTTTCTCCATATAATCCAGTCTTTGTTGTGCTTCTTCCAATTGATGTTTTGCAATTTCTTTTTGCTCTAATATAATGTGATAGCGTGTTTCAATGGTAGAATCCCCCTGTAAACAAAGTTCGATATAAGTTTTAATCGCATCCAGCGTCATTCCGCACTCTTTTAAATGTTTGATTCCTATCAGCCAATTTATAGATTCCTCTGTGAATAAACGACAATTATTTTTATCTCGTATAACGCCTGGTACCAATCCCTTATCTGTATAAAAACGTATGGTATGTTCCGTAAATCCCAATTGTTTTGCGGCCTCTTTTACAGTATACATATTTTTGCTCCTTTTTTGTTCAGATTACTATTGACTTAGAGTTACTCGAAGGTGTTACAATCAGTATATCATAAAAATAATGTGTTGGAAAGGAGCAATTATCATGCAAACAATTTGCTTAAATAATGGTGTTCAAATGCCCTTGGAAGGATTTGGTGTATTTCAAGTGCCCGATGCAGCTCAATGTGAACAGGCGGTTTCGGATGCGCTGGAAGCAGGTTATCGTCTCATTGATACTGCAGCAGCCTACATGAATGAGGAGGCCGTAGGAAATGCGATTCGTACAAGTGGTATTCCGCGCAAAGATTTGTTTATTACCACAAAACTTTGGGTTCAGGATGCAGGCTATGAATCTGCAAAAAAGGCGTTTGAAACTTCGTTAAACAAATTAGGTCTGGAGTATCTTGACTTATATTTGATTCATCAGCCATTTCATGACTATTATGGTGCATGGAGAGCTATGGAGGAATTATATAAAGAAGGCAGAATTCGTGCGATAGGGGTAAGCAATTTTTATCCGGATCGTTTGGTAGACTTGTGTGTGAATGCTGAAATTATTCCGGCGGTCAATCAGGTAGAGGCACATCCTTATACTCCGCAAACCGATGCGATACAAATCATGCAGTCACTCGGCGTACAAGCGGAGGCATGGGGTCCTTTGGCCGAAGGGCGGAACGGGTTGTTCACGGACGTTATTCTGACCGGCATCGGTCGCAAATATGGTAAATCGGTGGCGCAGGTCGTACTGCGCTGGCACCTGCAACGCGGAGTTATCGCCATTCCCAAATCGATACATCGGCAGCGGATGGAAGAGAACTTCGACATCGGGGATTTCATGCTGACACCGGAAGACATGGCTGCAATCGATTCCATGAATACAGGATACAGCACAATTCTCGATCTGCATGCTCCGGAAGAGGTGCAACGACTCTACGGTATCGGGTGCCCGGCATGATAGATATACTTATAAATCTCTTTTATACTCCCGTAATTCAAACGATTACGGGAGTTTTCATTTTGTTGGGGAATGATTCTGCCCGCTTAAAAAGCATAATCCGTAATTCGGGTACAAATACCGAGGAATTATCTACAAAGCGTGTGACGGAGACCATCTATTTTTGTATCAGATAAAAAACGAATAAAAACAAAAGACTATGCCACACATTGCAGTAACCATGTTACCCGGCAGAGATCGGGAAACAAAACAAAAATTAGCCGAGAATTTGTGCGATACATTGATTGAAACCCTCGGAGTCGATGCCAGATTCGTATCCGTATCCGTCGAAGATGTGGAGATGAAAGAGTGGGAAAATTCAATGCGCCGTATTCCGGATGAAACAATTATTATAAATCCAAATAAAAAATGAATATGAAAAAGTTATTATTGATTCCGTTTATGCTATTGGCTGTTTTGTCAATGGCGGCCTGTGGTGGAGGTGATGACGAACCGTTTACACCCGAACAACCGGAAACACCCGAACAGCCGGGAGGAGATGACAATGAACCCGATACGCCGACACCCGGCGGTAACGGCCGCTATTTGGTGCTGTATGCTTCGCGCACGAACAACACCGAACGGGTGGCACGGCAGATTCAGACGATACTCGACTGCGATATACTGGAAGTCGAGCCGCAAACGCCTTACGAGGATGATTACAACGCCATGTTGGAACGCTCGCAGGAAGAGTTGGCCGCTATCCGGCAAGGTAATTACCCGGCTATCAAAACGACGCTGGAAAACTTTGATAATTATGACATAGTTTTTATCGGCTATCCTATTTGGTATAGTAGTATGGCAACACCGATGCAGGCGTTCCTGCATGAACACGCTGCGAAACTCGCCGGCAAACGAATCGCCTTGTTCGCCACGAGCGGCAGTAGCGGAATCTCGACTTCGGTCAGCGAAGCCCGTAGCCTTTGTCCGGATGCAACCGTAATCGACCGGACTTTATTATTAACCTCTTCAACCCTTTCTCAAATGGAAAATCGTGTTACAGAATGGCTCGACGGGATTGGAGCCGGACAGGAAGAACCCGAAACTCCCGATGTATCTTCTTTGAACGTAAATATTACTGTCGGTGACCGCACCATCACCGCTACAATGGAAGACAATGCCGCCGCACGGGATTTTCTCTCGCGTCTGCCCCTTGAGATAACTCTGAATGATTATAACAACACGACGGAAAAGATTTTCTATCCCGATCCGGCTCTGACAACCGAAGGCGTCACACGGGGCTGCGCCCCCACGCCCGGAGATATAACCATTTATGCACCGTGGGGCAATGTAGCGATTTTCTGTAAGAGTTGGTCACATAGTAACGATCTGATTAAAATCGGGTGTATCGACGGGAACGGTATCGAAGTATTAAGTATAGCCGGAGACATACCTGTAAAGATTGAAAGGAGATAAACAGTATGGAAAAACAAGTAGTAATCATTACGGGAGCCGCAAGCGGTATGGGCAAGGCTGCCGCCCGGATGTTTTCTGAAGCAGGAGCAGCCGTTATGTTGGCCGATATAAATGGAAAAGCGGTAGAAACACTTGCCGCTGAACTTACAGCAGACGGTGGTGAAACGCTTTGGACAACGTGTGATGTGACGGATGAAGAACAAGTCAAGACAATGGTAGAGAAAACCGTAGCCAGATTCGGTCGTTTGGATGCCGCCTACAATAATGCAGGTATCATGCCTGACAGAATCGAGACAGCCGATACGCCTACCCAATCGTTTGACAAGGTAATTGACATTAACCTGAAAGGTGTATGGCTCTGCATGAAATACGAATTGCAGCAGATGCGCCGTCAGGGATTTGGTGCGATTGTCAATGCCTCGTCTATCGGGGGACTGGTCGGTGCTGCCGGACGGGCCGGATACCATGCCGCCAAACACGGGGTCATCGGATTGACTAAGAGTGCCGCTTTGGAATATGCCGGTAAAGGTATTCGTATCAATGCCGTCTGTCCCGGAACTATCGAGACTCCGATGGTGGACGAAATGATCCGTAGCGGTAATTTAATCATAGAAGAGGCAATGCGCTTTGCTCCCGCAGGACGTTTCGGGAAGGCAGAAGAGGTTGCCTCCACCGTATTATGGCTGTGTAGCCCCGTATCCACTTATGTTACGGGACAAGCTATTGCCGTGGACGGAGGATATACTGCAATGTAGTAAAACTTGAAATGATGAAAATACATAAATATACAATGATTTTTGCTGCCGCCTTCTCTCTCGTGACGGCTTGCGGCAGTACACCACCGGGTGAAGAATTGGACCAACCGCCGGTTACTCCATCCCTGCCGCCGGTAGAACAAGGCGATTTCATACAGATTGCAGGCGGAACTTTCACTATGGGAAGCCCTTCCGACGAACGATGGCGGGAGACTGACGAAGTACAGCACGAGGTGACGCTCGGCAGCTACCTGATTGCTAAATATGAGGTAACGCAGGCTGAATATACAGCTGTGACGGGAACGAATCCCAGTCATTTCAAAGGTGACAACCTGCCTGTGGAAATGGTTTCATGGTACGATGCCATAAATTACTGTAATGCTTTGAGTCTGCGGGAAGAACTTACTCCGGCATACACGATAGAGGGAACGGATGTCATTTGGAACCGGGAAGCAAACGGTTATCGCTTGCCGACCGAAGCCGAATGGGAATATGCCTGCCGTGCGGGAACAACGTCGCCGTTCAGCACCGGACGTAATATTACGGTGGAACAGTCGAACTGGTACAGCAGTTACCCTTATATAGAGGGTGAAGGAGGCGGAGCCTATCGACGGCAAACGGTTCGCGTGGATGAGTTCGAGCCGAATCCGTGGGGATTGTATAATATGCACGGTAACGTCAGCGAATGGTGCTGGGATATTTATGGAGCTTATCCGAACGGAGGACAATCCGCCCCAACCGGAGCGGAAACCGGACTGAACCGTGTGTCCCGCGGCGGCGGATGGTATGACTACGCCAAGCATGTACGGTCGGCTTACCGTTCGGTAGCACCTCCCGACTATACGGATTACAAACGAGGATTTCGGATTGCCCGCAATGTAGAATAACATAACAGAATCATGTATGAAACAGAAAATCATTATACTACTTGGCCTGATACTTTTATCGGGCTACGGTTTCTCCGCTATGGCGCAACAACGGGGTAAAACGCTGATAGTCTATTTTTCGGAAAGTGGAAATACCCGTAATATGGCGACTATTATCCGGGAACTGACCGGAGTGGATCTGGTGGAAATAGAGATGCAGAATCCATATTCCGACAATTACAGTACACTGCTTGATGAAGCGGAACGCGACTTGCTCGCCAATGCCCGCCCTGCACTGCGGACCCGCATCGAAAATATGGATGAATACGATACAGTCTTTGTCGGATATCCTAACTGGTATGCCATTCTGCCGATGCCCGTCTATACGTTTCTCGAATCCTATAATTTTGACGGCAAACGAATCATTCCGTTTTGCAGCCACGGTAACGGGATGCTGGGTGAAACGGTTGCCAATATCTGTAAGTCATGTCCCGGAGCCGACATCCGTGAGGCATTGTCGGTGACTTACAGCGGTGGTAGTTCACTGCGGAATGAGATTCAGAAATGGCTGACAAAACATAACTTGTAATCGAATTAAAGAAAAATATGCAGGCGATATCGAATACGAAATCCGGCGGTGGATAGGGATATAACCGGTTTCACAGCCCCCTCCGTGACCTTGCCGGAGAGCGGGCCATAAAATGTATTATTGGTTCAAGAAACAGGATTTTGTGCACATCGTGGAAAAATCATCCCGGTATCTTTGCAAAAAGAAACATTAAAACAAAAGATATGGAAACAAGACTGCAAAGAAAAACGGCAGGAATCATTCTTTATGTATGCCTGTCCGTATTGCTGTCGGGATGTGGCAATCGGAATCCTGAAAGTCCCGGAGTGAGAAAATCATGGAAAATAGAGTCTGTCAGCCGTCAGGACGTGTGGACATACCGGGATTATCCGGCTGCCATTCGCGGTTGCCAGGATGTGGAAATCCGTCCGCAAGTATCGGGGCTGGTAACACAAGTATGTGTCACGGAAGGCCAGCGGGTACACCGGGGAGAGGTATTGTTTGTTATAGACAAGGTATTGTTCGAGGCTGAGCACCGTGAGGCTGCGGCCAATGTGAAAGTCGCCGAAGCCGCCCTTGCCACGGCCCGTCTTGAACATGAAGGCCGGCAAATGCTGTTCGAAAAGAACATAGTCTCCAATTATGATTATCAATATGCGCGTAATGCCCTGTTGAGTGCCGAGTCACAGTTGGCCGTGGCCGAAGCCCGGGAACTGACTGCCCGGACGAATCTGGCTTACTCGGAGGTGAGGAGCCCCGCCGATGGAGTCGTGGGACTGCTTCCTTACCGGCAAGGCACACTGGTGGGACCCGATATCGCCGAGCCGCTGACTTCGGTGTCGGACAACTCCTCAATGCATGTCTATTTCTCCATGGATGAAAACGCCCTGCTCGGATTCGTACGGCAATACGGTTCGACTGACAAGACGATTGCACAGATTGACGATGTGGAACTTGTCCTGAGTGACGGAACGCTGTACGGAGAGAAGGGGACAATCGAAAGCGTCAGCGGGATTGTCGACCCGAATACCGGTTCGGTGACTTTCCGGGCTTCTTTCCCCAACCCCGGACAGTTGCTTCACAGCGGTACGACGGGGAATATCCGCATTCCCTCTCTCCATGCGGGGGTATTGGTCATCCCGCAGTCCTCCACGTTCCGTTTGCAGGACAAGGTGCTTGTTTACAAGGTGGTCGGCGGCAAAGCGGTGTCGGCGGCGGTCAATGCCGTTCCCGTCGATGACGGGCGGCGGTACATCGTAACCGGAGACATCTCCGAGGGGGATGAGATTATAGCTGACGGTGCCGGTCTTGTACGTGAAAACATGCAGGTAAAATAAGGAGGAGCCGTCATGAAAGAGAATATGTTTATCAGACGTCCGGCCATGGCCATATCCATCGCTGTCGTGATAGTAATCATAGGCACCATCTCATTGCTTACGTTGCCTGTGGAACAATATCCGGACATCGCTCCGCCCACCATACGTGTAAGTGCCACCTATACCGGAGCCGATGCGGAAGCTGTCATGCAGAGCGTGATCGTTCCGTTGGAGGAAAGCATAAACGGCGTGGAGAACATGATTTACATGACCTCCAATGCCGCCAACGATGGAACGGCCACCATCTCCGTCTTCTTCAAGCAGGGCACCGATCCCGATGTGGCCGCCATGAATGTACAGAACAGGGTACAGGCGGCACAGGGCCTGTTGCCCGAAGAGGTAACCCGCGTAGGGGTCACGACGGCCAAGCGGCAGACGGGCAATATCCAGATTGTGACGGTAATGTGCGACAACGGACGCTATGATGAGAGTTTCATAGCCAACTGGCTGGACATAAACCTGTTCCCGCAGATCAAGCGGGTCGAAGGCGTGGGTGCGGTCAATTCCCAAACGGACAACTACAGCATGCGCATCTGGCTCAAGCCCGATATCATGGCACAGTACCGGCTTGCACCGGACGATGTGACCGCTGCACTGGAGCAGCAGAACATGGTCGCTTCGGCGGGTTCGCTGGGAGACCGTTCGAGAAACACCTTCCAGTATGCCATGAAATACCGCGGCCGTCTGAAGGACATCCGTGAATTTGAGAATATAGTCATCCGTTCCGGAGCGGACGGGAATGTGCTCCGCCTGAAGGATATTGCAGAAGTGGAACTGGGCTCGTTGTCTTACAGCAGGGAAACTTTCATCAACGGCAATCCGGGTGTGAATTTCACCATACATCCGATGCCCGGCGTGAACACCACCGAGGTGAACCGGAAAATCATGGCTCTGTACGAGGAAGTGGAGAAGACCATGCCCGAAGGCATCAGGCTGGTGGTTTTTCTCAATTCCAATGAATTTTTGTTCGCCTCCATTTACAGTGTGATAGAGACGCTGTTGTTTGCGGTATTGCTGGTCGTGCTGGTGATGTATTTCTTTCTGCGGGATTTCCGGAGCACGGTGATCCCGACAATATCTATTTTCGTGTCGGTAATCGGTACGTTTGCCGTCTTGCAGCTGGCGGGAATAAGCCTGAATCTTCTTACGCTTTTCGCCCTTGTCCTTTCCATCGGTACGGTAGTGGATGACGCCATCATTGTGGTCGAAGCGGTGCAGACCCATTTCGAGGCCGGCAGCCCGTCCTCCTATTCGGCGACCCGAAAGGCCATGGGGGACATCACGGTCGCCATAATCAGCTGCTCGCTGGTCTTCATGGCGGTTTTTATTCCCGTGGCGTTCATGGGAGGGACTTCCGGCATATTCTATGCGCAATTCGGTATTACGATGGCCACAGCCGTGGGTATTTCCTGTGTAGTATCCCTGACGCTTGTGCCTGCCATGTCTGTCCTGATGCTGCGTCCGACCGGACCCCGGAATGGAGCCGGCCGTATAAGCGACATGGTACACAGGGCGTACAATGCCTCCTACAAATCCCTGCTTGAAAAATACAGGCATGCCATCGTGTTTGTTTTCAGACGCCGGTGGATAGTCTGGAGTTCTCTGGGTGTCTCCCTGCTGCTGTTCGCATATTTTATTCTCACCACACGCACGGGACTGGTTCCGCAGGAGGACAAAGGGCTGATCTATATCAGCGTCGGTACCTCGCCCGGCAATACGCTGGACAAGACGGCAGGCATCATGCAGAGGATAGAGGATGTGGTGAAACGGCAGCCCGAAGTGGAAATCATCTCGCATATCGGCGGACGCGGTGCGTTACAGACCGATGTCGGCTCCTGTTACGGGACTTTCTATATCCGCCTGAAGGACTGGAGCATGCGGCCGGGCCGGGAACACTCCATCGACGCCGTGATAGCCCGTTTGAATGCCGAGCTTGCCCACATTGCCGAGGCCGACGTGTTTATCCTTCAGGAAGCCATGATTCCGGGCTATGGTTCGGGTAATGCGGTGGAACTCCATTTGCAGGACCGTACCGGAGGTGACGTGAATGCCCTTTACGATGCCACGCTCCAATTTCTTGACGCATTGCGCATACGTCCTGAAATCGGCACTGCCTTCTGCTCGTTCGCACTCGATTTTCCGCAGTACCTTGTAGAGGTGGATGCCGCGAAAAGCCTGAGGGCGGGGATTGCACCCGATGAGGTGATGCGTACGATGGGGGCTTATTACGGCGGCAGCTATGTCTCCAATTTCAACCAGTTCGGAAAAATCTACCGTGTCATGATGCAGACTGCTCCCGAATCCCGTCTGGACGAGCAGTCGCTGTCCGAGGTTTATGTCCGCAATGGCGGGCGTATGGCGCCACTGAGCCAGTTCGTCACATTGAAAAAGGTAAACGGATCGGAATTCCTCACCCGGTTCAATCTTTACAGTTCCATCGGCGTGAGTGTCAGCCCGTCTCCCGGCTATTCTAACAGCCAGGCGATGGTTGCCGTCAGCGAAGTGGCAGCACAGACGCTGCCTGCCGGGTACAGCTATGAATACGGGGGCATTTCAAGGGAGGAGGCACAAAACAGCGGGACGGGTACGGCGCTGATTTACCTGCTGTGTGTCGTACTTATCTATTTTATTCTGGTATCTCTCTACGAGAGTTTCTTCGTGCCTTTTGCCGTAATACTGTCCGTACCTTCCGGACTGATGGGCAGTTTCCTGTTTGCAAGGATGTATGGGCTGGAAAATAATATCTATCTGCAAATCGGTGTAATCATGCTCATCGGCCTGCTCTCCAAGACTGCAATTCTGATAACGGAATACGCATCCGAGCGTCGGCGGCAAGGCATGAGCATTGCCGGGGCGGCGTTCAGTGCGGCCAAGGAACGGTTCAGGCCCATCCTGATGACAGTGTTGGCCATGATTGTCGGACTGTTACCCCTGATGCTGGCTTCGGGCGTAGGAGCCGTCGGCAACCGTTCGCTCGGTACGGGTGCCGTAGGCGGGATGCTGGTCGGTACGGTTGCCCTGCTTTTCATGGTTCCGGCATTTTTTATCGTGTTCCGTACCTTACACGAGAAATTCGTGCGGCAACCGGAAGAAGGAGAAGCACAGGAATAAGGGAAATCCGCCGGTTTATTTCTGGCGGATTTTTTCTATATATTCTGAAGGCGTACATTTCTCGACCTTCTTGAACATGCGGCTCAAATGCTGCGGATACTCGAAGCCCAATTCAAATGCTATTTGAGATACCGTATCTCCCGCTATCAGCCTGTCTTTTGCAAGTCTTATGACATGCCGGCGGATATGTTCACCGGCTGTCAGCCCTGTCGCCCGCCTTACCAGATCTCCGAAATAGTTCGGGGACATGAAGAGTTTTCCGGCACAGTACTGAACGCTCGGCACCCCTTCCGACAACTGTTCGCCCGACTCGTAATATTTTTTCAGGATTGTCTCGAAACGGGCCAATACATCGCTGTTTTCCGCCTTACGGGTGGCGAACTGCCTGTTGTAAAACCGCATGCAGTGTCTGAGAACCAACTCTATATAAGAAACGATAATCGAATCTTTATATGGGTCCCGGGGCTTTTCCAGTTCTGCCTGGATCATTTTCAGAAAAGTAACGATGGTATCCCGTTCATCGCTATTCATATGCAACGCCTCATTGACCTGGTAAGAAAAGAAGGTATAGTCTTTAATCTGTTCGGCAAGGGATGTACCATGCAATACATCCGGATGGAACAACAGGCCCCACCCCTCAATCCGGAACTTCTTTCCATTGTATTCCACACCTCCGATCTGCCCCGGTCCCATGCAGATAAGCGAGCCTTCGTGATAATCGTACTTGCTACATCCGTAGGTCAGGTCCTCCAACGTGTCGTCCCGCAGGAAAAGCGCATATGTGGAGAACCGGCAACGCCTGTGCGGGATGGGTGATACCGCGGCAAAGTCGATGACACTTACCAGGGGATGTTGGTCAGGCTGTCCGATGAAGGCGTTATAGTCATGTACGGATTTCGCTAATAATATATTCTCCATAATATGATGTTTCAGTTCATTACAAAAATACGAAAATATATCAGGCAATCTGTAAAATTGGTATAAAAACCTGTGAAAATAGAACCGGCCGTCTATTTGTAAAGCGATAATTTTGCATCAGAGTTAAAACAATAATCATAAGACAATGGAAATCTCATTCAAAAACAAAGTGGCTCTCGTAACGGGAGCGGCAGGAGGCATAGGACTTATGGCGGCACGTATGTTTGCCGAGTCCGGAGCCTCGGTAGCGTTGGCCGATATCGACGGCAAGGTGATGGAACGGGCGGAGGAACTGGCCGCCGAAGGGTATAATGCAATCGGCATACAGTGCGATGTCTCCGACGAGGCGCAGGTGAAAGCGACGGTGGAGAAAACGGTCGCGACGTTCGGGCGGCTGGACACGGCTTATAATAACGTGGGGATTCATGCCCGCGTCACCGGCGAACTGGCGGAGTTGGAAGGTGCGGATTTCGACCGCGTGATTGCCGTGAATCTGCGGGGTGTGTGGAACTGCATGAAATACGAACTGTTGCAGATGAAGCGGCAAGGCTGCGGCGCCATCGTGAACTGCGCCTCGCAGAGCGGGCTGGTAGGTACGGACGGAATCGGCGCCTACACGGCTTCGAAGCACGGGGTCGTGGGACTGACCAAATGCGCGGCACTGGAATATGCCCGTCAGGGAATACATATCAACGCCATCTGTCCCGGCACCTGCGACACTCCGATGGTGCAGCATGCCGTCGCCCGTTTTCCCGAACACATGGCACACGTCATCGAGGGCATCCCGCTGGGACGCATGGGACGTGCCGAGGAGATAGCCTCGATGGTTCTGCTGCTATGCAGCGAATACGGTGGTTTCGCCGTGGGCCAGGTATGGGCGATGGACGGAGGATATACAATCATGTAAACATTAAAAAAAGAAAAGTATGAAAAGTAGAAGTTTTTTATTCGGTGTATTGTTCCTGACTGGAACCATACTGACAGGTTGCGGAGGCGGAGCTTCCGACAACGGACAAACGGCTCAAGCGACTGATACGCTGCCTGCCATTCCCCATGTCGTGCTGAACAACGGGATAGAGATGCCGCAGTTGGGTGTCGGCACGTTTACTCTCAAGGAGACTGCCGCCGAGTGCGTGAAACACGCCATCGGGTTGGGATACCGTCTGGTCGATGCGGCGCAAGGCTACGACAACGAGGCCGAAGTGTGGCAGGGAATCAAGGAGAGCGGTATCGACCGGAGCGAGGTGTTCATCACTTCGAAAGTCTCTCCTGACGCCATGCGTAGCGGCAAGGTGCGCGAGTCGCTCGACCGGACAATCGAAGCATTCGGGGGAACGTATGTCGACCTGATGCTGATTCATTGGCCGGTAGCCGGAAAGGTCGAGGAGACATGGAAAATCATGGAGGAGTATGTCGATGCGGGGAAGATCCGCGCCATCGGGGTGAGTAACTTCAACCCGCACCACGTGGACGAATTGCTGGCATACGCCCGTATCAAGCCTGCCGTCAACCAGATCGAGATTCATCCCTACATGACACAGCAGGAGGTCGTGGGTAACACCTTCGCCAAAGGCATTCAAGTTCAGGGATGGGCACCATTGGGACAGGGAGGTGCGGTTCTTCAGGACGGGACAATCGGCGCCATTGCCCAAAAACACGGCAAAAGCATCGCGCAGGTGATTCTGCGATGGAACATGCAGCGCGGTCTGATTGCCATCCCCCGGTGCGACAATGCCGACTATACGGCAGAGAACATGGATATATTCGATTTCGAACTCTCACCCGTGGAGATGTCCGTCATCAACGGACTGAACCGCAACGAACGTACTTACGAAAAGAACGACCCGGATAATTTCCCGTGGTAAAAGGTCATGCGGACAGAAAAGATGGAATTCAAAAGAGTCCGTAATCCGGCAAGTGCGACAATAACAAGATAATGTAACATGGAAACAATAAGACTGAACAACGGCGTGGAAATGCCGATAATGGGAATCGGCACCATGCGCATAAAGAATTTGCATGAGGTTATTCCCGCAGCCATTGAAGCGGGATACCGGCTGATTGATACCGCCGCCAACTATGACAACGAACAGGAAGTGGGTGCAGCCGTCAAGGCAAGCGGTTTTGACAGGAACAAGCTCTTTATAACCTCCAAGATGCAGATACTGAGTGACGGGAGAAATACCCGGCGGGCTGTGGAGGATTCTTTGCGCAACCTTGGTCTGGACTATCTGGACCTGTATCTGATACACCAGCCTTACGGCGATATCTACGGCGAGTGGCGGGAACTGGAGCAGCTTTGCAAGGAGGGGAAAATCCGTACCATCGGTGTTTCCAACTTCGAGCCGTTCCGCCTGATGGATTTGATGTTGCACAACGAATTGGTTCCGGCTGTAAACCAGATAGAAGTGCATCCATGGTGCCAGATGCGAAAAGAACACGCGTTCCATCAGGCAAACGGCATCGTGACCGAGGCATGGTCTCCCCTGGCTGAAAACAGGGATAACCTGTTCACCCACCCGGGATTGCAGCAGATAGCGGGAAAATATGGAAAATCCGTTCCGCAGATTATTCTTCGCTGGGTCACCCAAAGGGGGATTGTTGCCATACCTGGAACGGCAAACGTCGCCCATTTGAAAGATAATCTGGATATATTCAACTTCAAGTTGACAGATAAGGAAATGGATTCGATTCTGCTGATGGACAAGGGTGGTGTCTTTCTTGACCATCAGGACCCGGAGATTGTAAAGGTACTCTCCAACGTCGTGGCCAGCCCTATCGAGGCAGAAGACAAAAACAGGGCGCAATGATCGGGATAAGCGGTATAAAAAAAACAAATAAATGAATAAAAAAGAAAGAATTATGGTAAATGTTTTATTATTAGGAGCAACTGGCACGGCAGGCCGTGCACTTGCAAAAAGGCTGATGAATACCTTGGATTGTCATGTGACCCTTTTTTCCCGCCATGCCGGTGAGGTGTATGCCGGGGCACACAATGTGACGGTGGTCAGCGGTGATGCGACAGAGGCAGAAACTCTTGCTTCCGCCGTCCGGGGACAGGACGTGGTTTACTCCGCCATTTCGGGTGACCGGCTCCCCCAGATAGCTCAAAATCTGGTAACGGCGATGACGGAGCATCAAGTAAGCCGTCTGATTTTCATGGGTGCCATAGGTATTTATAATGAGATACCGAGAGAGACAGGCGGCAGCCAATACAACTTGGACAGTGAACCGGAGCAGATACCAAATCGGGAATCGGTGGATATTGTCGAGGCGAGCGGCCTGAACTATACCATCCTCCGACCGGGATTTCTGGAGGACGGAAACGAGGATGACTATTTCCTGACCCGCAGGGGAGAACCGGCCAAAGGGTATGTGACATCCCTCCCCTCTGTGGTGAAGCTTGCCATGGACCTGATTTATGATGAACGGCTCTATTCCCGTGAAAGCATAGGCATCACACGGGATATGACAATATAGGGAAAGGAGATTTTATGGCAAAAAAGATATTGATAATCGGAGCAACAGGCAATTTCGGACTGGAAATAAGAAAATACCTGCTTAAAAACACGGATTATTACCTGACATTGATTTCACGACATGCCGAAAGACTGGTGGTTGACAAGAACCGGGAAAGGGCGGTGAATGTCGATGCCACCAACCTTGAAGCTCTGAAAAATGTCATGGCCGGACAGGATATCGTATTCAGTGCATGTTACACCGACAACCTGGCTGATATTGCCGGAACAACGGTTGAGGCCATGCGGCAGACCGGGGTGCAAAGAATCTTGTTTACAGCGGCAATGGGCATTTACAACGAGATACCGGATGACATCGATCCGGCGGATAATGTAGACAACTGTCCGGCACAGGTTCCCAACAGGGACGGGGCGCTGATCGTGGAAAATTCGGAATTGAACTACACGATTCTGCGGCCCGGCTATTTCCAGAAAGGAACAGGTCCCTATAAAGTGACCCGTAAGGGGGAACCAGTGACAGGATATCATACAGCCTATAACTCCATTATTGAAGTGGCTGCAAGGCTGATGGAACATCATACCGGGATTTCAAGAGAGAGCATTGCAGTAAATCAGGTTTGACAAATGACTGTTGACATTAACAGATGTCACATTCCATTCATTTATAAGTACAAAAAGTGACAACAAACATAAGTCCAACAACTTAATTGTAAATTTATGAAAACGGTAAAATTGAATAACGGAATTGAAATGCCCGTGCTGGGCTTGGGAACTTTTCTGTCGAACGACCCGGCAGTGTGCGAGCAGAGTGTCGTGGACGCCATATCTTTGGGCTATCGGCTGATAGACACGGCGCAAGGTTACGGTAACGAAGAGCATATCGGACGGGCCATCGCCCGTTGCGGCGTGCCTCGCGAGGAACTTTTCATCACGACCAAGGTGTGGTTTAAGAATTACGGGAACACCCGCGTCTCGGTCGAGGAGTCGATGCGGAAGTTGCAAACGGACTATCTCGATCTTGTACTGCTGCACTGGCCGTTCGGGGATACATACGCCGCGTGGAGGGCGTTGGAAGAACTGTATGCCGAAGGTAAAATCCGTGCCATCGGAGTATCGAACTACATGGCCGACCGTCTGGTGGACTTGGTGAACTACAACAAGGTGGTTCCTGCCGTGAACCAGGTCGAGACCAATCTTGTCTCACAACAGAAGGATGTCCGGATCTGGATGGACAAACTCGGCGTTCAGCACATGGGTTACGCCCCGTTCGGACAGGGTAAAATCAATGAAATCTACGACGACCAGGTATTGCAGTATATCGCCGACCGCTATCACAAGACGGTACGTCAGGTGGTATTGCGCTTTCAGATTCAGTCGGGCGTGGTCGTTATCCCCAAAACGACGCACATCGAACGTATGAAGGAGAATCTCGAAGTGTTCGATTTCGAACTGCTCGATAACGAAATGGAGATACTGCGGGCCCTTGACAAAGGACAGCCTCTCATCGGTAATCCGGACAAGCCGATGATCGTCGCAAGCTCGGTGAACTGGTAAACGAGAGTAAATAATTATTTTTCGTGAACAGGACGCCATGAGGTTGTCCTGTTCACCCTTATTTAAAACAATAAGACAGAATATGATTCAAAAAATAGACGACTGTTTCGTTCTTAGCAACGGGACGAGGATGCCGGGATTCGGATTCGGCACATGGCAGTCCGCTTCAGGAAGCGAGACGGCCGACAGTGTAGCTTGTGCAATCAAAGCAGGTTACCGTAACATTGATACAGCGGAGGCTTATCATAATGAAACCAGTGTGGGTGAAGGTATCTGTCGGGCAATAAACGAATATGGCGTTACCCGAGATGAGCTGTTTGTCAGTACCAAACTCTGGAATGACCACCGGGGGTATGACCTTGCCATGAAGGCTTTCGATGATTCGATGAAAAGACTCGGACTGGAATATCTTGACCTTTATATGATCCATTGGCCCGCAGTAGCCCGGTGGCACGACGATTGGCGGAAAATCAATAGATCTACATGGCGGGCCTTTGAGGAATTGTATCGCTCGGGGCGTATCCGTTCCATCGGAGTCAGTAACTTTTTGGCCGATCATCTGCAAGCCCTGATTGAAGACAGCGATATCGCTCCGATGGTAAATCAAATAGAATATCATCCCGGATTCGGACAAACTGAAAGCGCCGAGTTTTGTCAAAAGAATAATATAGCGGTAGAGGCATGGAGTCCGTTCGGAACCGGAGCGGTACTTCAGAATGACATATTGAAGAGCATCGCTACAAAGTATGGGAAGAGTACCGCACAGATTTGTCTTCGTTGGTTAATACAGAAAAATATCGTGCCGTTGCCAAAGTCGGTACATGAGGAACGCATTATCGCTAATACACAAGTATTTGACTTCTCACTTTCACCGGACGATATGCAGGCAATTGATACAATGCCTTATTGTGGCGGTATGCGGTTTGATCCCAATACGGCACGGTCATAAAAATGGTCATCTCTGTTAGGGGTTCATATGTGACACATAAATACATTGCATTGAATATCTTATTCAGAAAGGGGAAATGGAATTTTTGGTGTTAGTGAAACAATATATCCGTTTCATGTAAAAGTATTGAAATGGTTCGCTGAAGTAAAAAACGTTTCGGGGAATCATGGTATCATATGAATAACTTACATAACAAAGAACAAAGATAATCCTTACGAGGGAATATATCCGTAATTTGGGTACGAATACCGGGAATTTGTCTACAAAGCATGTGGCAGATACCATCTATTTTTGCATCCGAGAGATAAAATATTACCTCTCCATTACAAGGTGAACTTCAGAACAAAGCAGTTTGAGCCTTGAAGCAAAGTTGTTATGGAGGGAGCTTCGTACTTTTGCACTGTTACAAGTTGAATATGAATAATAATTAAAATAAGGAAAGTATGAAAGTAATATCAAATGCAGAATTCGGTGGAGAAAGGCCTCTGTTCGAATCACATGACTTACGTTTGGAGAATGTAATCATCCGTGCCGGAGAGTCGGCCATCAAGGAGTGCAGCAACATCGAAGCCGTCGATTGCCGTTTCGAGGGAAATTATCCTTTCTGGCACGTACACGGTTTTACGATCGACCGTTGTTTCTTCGATGTCGGCGGACGTTCGGCACTGTGGTACTCCGATAATCTGAAAATGACGAACACACGCATCGACGCGCCCAAGATGTTCCGCGAGATGCACGACATCGAAATCGAGAATGTGGAGATGAACGATGCCGACGAGGTGTTCTGGCGTTGTAAGAATCTGGACATCAGGAATCTGAAACTGCATGGTGGCACTTATCCCTTCATGTTCAGTAGCAATATCCATATAGACGGATTGGAGAGCGACAGCAAATACGTTTTCCAGTACGTGAAAAATGTGGAGATTCATAACGCCAAAATCACCACGAAAGATGCTTTCTGGGAAGTGGAAAACGTGACAATTTACGATTCCGAACTCAACGGCGAATATTTGGGTTGGCATTCACACAACCTTCGGTTGGTGAACTGCCACATCACCGGCGAGCAGCCGCTCTGCTATGCCCACGACCTTGTGTTGGAGAACTGTACTTTCGGTCCCGACTGTGACCGGGCTTTCGAGTACAGTTCGGTGCAGGCCACCATCAAAGGTGCGATAGGCGGGGTGAAGAATCCGCAAACGGGCTGTATCACTGCCGAGAGCTACGGGGAGATTATCCTTGACGAGAATATCAAGGCTCCCGCCGATTGCAAGCTGAAACTCTGGGACGAGAAAACCTGTTTTACCGATTGACACCCTTGCAAATAACTTGATGGGAATAGGAAAAGGAAAGACCGATTACCTGTTATCGCTGATCCGCGAAGGGAAGCAAATGACGCTGGGGCAGCAGTTACGCCTGACTGCATACCTTAGCGTCCCTGCTATTATGGCGCAGGTATCCTCAATTGCCATGCAGTACATCGATGCTTCGATGGTGGGTAGCCTGGGCGCGAACGCCGCTGCTTCCATCGGATTGGTCTCAACTACGACATGGCTGTTTTGGGAATTATGCGCAGCCGCTGCAACAGGATTTTCCGTTCAGGTAGCACACCGGATCGGAGCCGGGGATTTTGCGGGAGCCCGAAAGATACTCCGCCAGTCGATTGCCGCCACATTGGTTTTCAGCTCATTGTTGGCAGCTGTCGGCATTTCCATCAGTGGCATGCTTCCCGGTTGGTTGGGCGGTGATGAAGCAATACGGAGCGATTCATCCCTCTATTTTGGGATATTCGCACTTTTCCTTCCTGCTTTGCAGTTGAATTTCCTTGCAGGAGGCATGTTGCGTTGCAGTGGAAATATGCGTGTGCCCAGCATGCTGAACGTGCTGATGTGCCTTTTGGATGTCGTGTTCAACTTCTTCCTGATTTTCCCTTCGCGGCAGGTGGAATGGTTCGGAGTGACATTTACCACTCCAGGCGCAGGCTTGGGCGTGGAAGGAGCGATATTGGGAACGGTGCTGGCCGAACTCATCACTGCCGGCGGGATGATGTGGTATCTTTGCCGTCGCTCGCCCATGCTGAGACTGTCCGGAGAACGGGGAAGTTTCCTGCCTCGGAAAGAGACACTGCATAAGGCTTTCCGCATCTCCCTGCCGATGGGATTCGAACACATGGCCATTTGTGGGGCGCAGATCGCAACGACGGTGATTGTCGCTCCGCTCGGTATCATCGCCATTGCCGCCAACTCGTTCGCCATCACTGCCGAAAGTCTCTGCTATATGCCCGGCTACGGTATCTCGGAGGCTGCCACGACGTTGGTCGGCCAGAGCCTTGGAGCAAACCGTATCCGGTTGCTCCGTCGTTTTGCCAATATTACCGTCTGGTCAGGAATGCTGATTATGGGTGTTATGGGAGCGTTGATGTATGTGGCGGCTCCGCAAATCATAGGAGTGATGACCCCGGTAGAGGAAATTCGCACGTTGGGAATCGAGATTCTGCGGATAGAAGCCTTTGCGGAGCCGATGTTCGCGGCGTCTATCGTAGCCTACGGTATATTCGTGGGTGTGGGTAATACATTCGTACCCAGTCTGATGAACTTCGGCAGCATTTGGGGCGTGCGACTGACACTGGCGGCATGGCTTGCTCCCACGATGGGACTACGCGGCGTGTGGCTTGCCATGTGCATCGAGCTTTGTTTCCGGGGAGTAATCTTCCTCGCGAGACTTTGGGGCAGTAATTGGATTTATAAATTACGAATAAATAGATAAGTTATGAAATACGATTTCGATACGATTATCCCGCGTCGCGGGACGAACTCTTACAAGTGGGATACTCCCGAAGAGGAGAATGTACTGCCCATGTGGGTGGCGGATATGGATTTCCGTACTGCACCGGCCATTGTAGAAGCCTTGCAAAGACGGGTTGCACACGGTATTTTCGGTTATACCAAAGTGCCCGAGGCCTATTACGATGCGGTTGTCCGGTGGTTCGGGAGCCGCCATCGCTGGCGGATAGATCCCCGGTGGATTATCTATACAAGCGGTGTCGTGCCGGCTCTGTCGGCCATTATCAAAGCCCTGACCGTACCGGGCGATAAAGTAATCGTCCAGACTCCGGCATACAACTGTTTCTATTCGTCGATTCGCAACGACGGATGCGAGTTATCGGCCAATAGTCTGATTTATCGGAGCGGTCGCTATATGATAGACTTCGATGACCTCGAAGCGAAAGCGGCTGATCCGAAAACGAAAATCCTGTTACTATGTAATCCTCATAATCCGGTCGGACGGGTCTGGACACCGGAAGAACTGCGACGCATCGGCGACATCTGTTTGCGCAACGGGATGTTTGTTGTGGCCGACGAGATTCATTGCGAACTGACCTATGAGGGGTATGACTATACTCCTTTTGCTTCCTTGTCCGAACGCTTCCAACAAAATTCCGTGACTTGCGTTTCACCGAGTAAGGCATTCAATCTTGCCGGACTACAAATTGCCAATATCATTGCGGCCGATGATGATGTACGCCGTCGTATCGACCGCGCCATCAACATCAACGAAGTGTGCGATGTCAACCCGTTCGGCGTAATCGCTACAATCGCCGCTTATAACGAGGGTGGAGAGTGGCTTGATACTTTGCGCAAATACTTGCGTGGGAATTACGAATATCTCTGCCACTTTTTTGAGCAGCGGTTGCCGCAATATCCCGTGTTACCGCTCGAAGGGACTTATCTGGTCTGGATAGACTGCCGTGCACTCGGTATCGGTTCGGATGCCACGACCCTGCGTCTGCAAGAGGGACAGAAGCTGATGGTCAACTCCGGTACGATGTACGGCCCCGGCGGCGAGGGATTCATCCGTCTGAACATTGCCTGCCCCCGCACATTACTTGCCGATGGCCTGGAGCGGATGGCCCGTGTATTGGAATGCTGTTAAAAGATTGAAATCGAGTATTTGGGTACAAAAATCCGTAAATCGTCTACAAACAGATCATTTTGAGCCGTGTAATTTTGCAATGTGAATTAGAAATTGAATAACGAAAAAAAATGGATATGGAAAAATTACCGTCAATAGCATTAGGCACATGGTCGTGGGGTGCAGGATTCGCCGGAGGCGACCAAGTATTCGGGAACAATCTCGGAGTGGAAGAACTGAAACCCGTATTCGACGAGGCGATGGCCAACGGGCTGAACCTCTGGGACTCCGCCGTGGTGTACGGCATGGGAGCTTCGGAAACGCTGCTTTCGATATTTACGAAGAACTGCAAGCGGGAGGATGTATTTATCTCGACCAAGTTCACACCGCAGATTGCGGACGACACGGAGAACCCCGTGGCGGATATGCTGGCCGGAAACCTCGAACGCTTCGCCACCGATTACATCGACATCTACTGGATACACAACCCTGCCGACGTGGAGAAATGGACACCTTATCTTATCCCGTTGGTAAAAAGCGGCAAGGTAAAACGGATTGGTGTCTCCAATCACAACCTCGCGCAAATCAAGCGTGCGGAAGAGATTCTCTCGAAAGAAGGGGTACATATCTCTGCCGTGCAGAACCATTACAGCCTGCTGTATCGTTCATCGGAGAAAGCCGGTATTCTGGACTATTGCAAAGAGAACGGTATCGACTTCTGGGCCTACATGGTATTGGAACAAGGTGCGTTGAGCGGGAAATACGATACCAAGCATCCACTGCCCGCCGGTAGCCAGCGTGGAGAAACCTACAATCCGTTGTTGCCGCAAATCGAGAAACTCGTTGCCGTGATGCGCACGGTCGGCGATAAGTACGGTATTACGCCGGCGCAGGTCGCTTTGGCATGGGCGATAGCGAAAGGCACGACACCGATTATCGGCGTGACAAAACCCTCGCAAGTACAGGATGCCTTGCAAGCGACAAAAGTTTTCTTGACTGCCGACGAAATGAAGGCATTGGAAGAAGCTGCCGAAAGTACCGGTGTCGATACGAGAGGTTCGTGGGAAATGCCGATGGTTTAAGAAAGGAGGAATGGGTATGAAACGTTATCTGATCGGTTTATTGAGTATGCTGTTCGTACATGCCGCTATGGGGCAACAGGCGATAGACGTGCATTGTCATAATATACTTCCCACGTTCAAGGAACTGTTAGACAGGCACGGGGCAGCTTTGGAAGAGACTTTCCCGCTTCCGGATTGGGATGTGGCTTCTCATCTGAAATTCATGGAAGAGGCGGGTATCGAAACATCCGTCCTTTCGATGCCTGCTCCCCAACTGTGGTTCGGCGATGCGGAAGAGAGCCGCCGTGCGGTCAGGCAATACAACGAGGCGTGCGCCCGGCTGAAAGCGGATTATCCCGGCAAATTCCTCTTCTGTGCTTCATTGCCCCTGCCCGATGTGGACGCGGCTATCAAGGAAGCGGTCTATGCACTCGACACGCTCGGCGCGGACGGCATCAAGCTGGCTACCAATAGCCGGGGACAGTACGTAGGCGATGCGGCACTCGATACGTTGATGCAAGTTCTGAACGAGCGCCATGCCGTCGTGATGCTGCATCCGCACAAACCTTCGCCCGTAAACGACGGAATCATCGCGACGGCACCGCTGGCCGTTTACGAATATCCGGCCGAGACGACTCGCACCGTCGTCAATCTGATTGCCCGGAATGTTCCGGCCAGGTATCCGGATTTGAAGTTCGTCGTACCTCACTGCGGTTCATTTCTGCCGTTGGCCATTCCGCGCATGAAGGCGGTATATCCGGCCATGGCGGCGAAAGGGCTTATGGAACCGATTGGCTGGGATGCTAATCTGAAGGCGTTCTATTATGACCTTGCAGGAGGTGCAACGCCTGAAGTCGTAAAGGCTCTGCTGACCATAACCACCCCCGACCGGTTGCTTTACGGTTCGGATTATCCATACCAGCCGGCAACGGTTCTGACAGGAAATTTGAAACAATTGCGAACGTGGATAACCGATGATGCCGAGCTCGCACCTTTTGCGGAAAAAATCCTGCATGACAACGCCCTTAAATTGTTCGGCAGATAAAAATGAGTAATATGAAGAAAGAGGTAATGATATTGACCGGTGCCGGTCAGATAGGAATGGCGATAGCCCGCCGTATGGGATATGGGAAAAAGATCGTTGTCGGAGACCTGAACCCGGAGAGTACCGAGGCTGTTTGCCGTATATTGAATGAGGCGGGATTTGATGCAGTACCCGTCGAAATGAATCTCTCTTCAAGGGAGTCCATTTTGAACTTGATTGCGGTTGCACGGAAACATGGTGAAATTTCAATGCTCGTCAATACGGCGGGCGTATCACCGAGTCAGGCTTCCATCGAAACGATTCTGAAAGTCGATCTGTACGGAACGGCTGTCCTGCTCGAAGAAGTTGGGAAGGTTATTAAAGAAAACGGTGTCGGGGTAACGATTTCCAGCCAGTCAGGGCATCGGATGCCCGCACTGACCATCGAGGAGGATATGCTACTGGCCACGACTCCTGCCGAAGAATTGCTCTCGCTCGACATGCTGCAACCGGATAGTATCAAGGATACGTTACACGCTTACCAGATGGCCAAGCGTTGTAACGTGAAACGTGTAATGGCCGAAGCTGTGAAATGGGGCGAGCGCGGGGCAAGAATCAACTCCATTTCACCTGGTATCATTGTAACTCCCTTGGCTATCGACGAGTTCAACGGGCCGCGAGGTGATTTTTATAAAAACATGTTCGCCAAATGTCCGGCAGGACGCCCCGGAACCGCGGACGAGGTTGCCAATGTTGCCGAACTACTTATGAGCGACAGAGGGGCATTTATCACGGGAGCGGACTTTCTGATCGATGGTGGTGCTACGGCATCGTATTTTTATGGCCCGTTGAAACCGTAATGTGTTGTACTGTAATCTGTAAGGTAACAACTGCCATACGAGGTCAAGAGTACAAAAATATTTTATTCGTTTTGTAAACTTGAGCCTTACAACAAAGTTTTTATGGTTGGAATGCGTTATATTTGCGAAAATTAAAAACTGACAATATGGAACGATTAGATGTATTCGATTGCTCGAACGTGCTTATAGCGAGTTATTTCACCGATGACCGGGGGTGCGCCCATGAAAACAGGGAGCATACGCTTATTTATTTGTGCTCCGGTGAGTTGGAGATAGAGGAACGTGGCAAGAAAACCGTGTTGCATCCGGGGGATTGTGCTTTCATGCGGCGCGATAACCGGATGTGGTTGCAGAAAAAGGTAGAGGACGGAAAGCCTTACCGTTCTGTCGTACTGAAGTTCTCAAGACCGTTTCTAAAAGAATTTTACCAGACGCTTAACTGGCAACAGATTCCGAACGACTCCGAACGTGAGAAGGTAAGCCTGCGCGTGTTGCCCAGTAACAGGCCTGATATCCGTTCGCTGTTCGAATCCGTCATTCCCTATTTCGATGCAGGCGAAAAACCGTCCGAAGACGTACTGAAGCTGAAAATGGTAGAAGGGATATATGTACTGCTTAATACCGACCGGAATCTCTATGCGTCGCTGTTCGACTTCGTGGAGCCGTGGAAAATCGACATTCTCGACTATCTGAACGAGAACTACATGTGTGATCTCTCTCTGGAGGAGATCGCCAGTTACACGGGACGCAGCCTGGCTACCTTCAAGCGGGACTTTGCCAAAGTAAGTAACCTGACACCGCAAAAGTGGATTATCAAACGCCGTCTGGAAGCCGCGCACGGCCTGATAAAATCAGGCAAGAAGAAAGTGACGGAAGCCTGCTTCGATGTGGGTTTCAAGAACCTGTCGCATTTCTCCAAGATATACAAGGAGGCTTATGGTGTCGCTCCTTCATGGTAAGATGAACTTCAGGACAAAACAGTTTGAGCCTTGCAGCAAAGCTGTTGTGGAATAATGCCCGTACTTTTGTATCGGAAACAGGAAAGACCTGTCGGTTGTCTTGGAGATGTCGAACTAAAAATCATATCGTATGAAAACAAAAGTAGCATCATTAGCTTTATTATTGACTTTAATTTTTCCGATCATGGCAAAATCACA
>ERZ826613.1679-NODE-1679-length-24815-cov-12.292973_pt1 | contig 24815 bp, 21 predicted proteins | sample MGYA00519925_ERZ826613 | MGnify/ENA primary metagenome ERZ826613 (study PRJEB31778, sample SAMEA3449236) | human gut metagenome | biome: human gut; feature: human-associated habitat; material: faeces | place: United Kingdom | collected 2010/2012 ... | reverse complement strand
TGCTGGTGAAGTTCTACGGTATCTGCCCGTTCCTGGGCGTTTCCAAGAAGCTGGATTCCTCCATTGGTATGTCCGGCGCTGTTATCTTTGTTATGCTGGTGGCAACGGCTGTCACCTTCCCCATCCAGATCTTCATTTTGAACCCCGCTGACCTGGGCTACCTGCAGACCATCGTGTTCATCCTGGTCATTGCAGTGTTGGTGCAGTTCATCGAGATCTTCCTGAAGAAGTATGTTGTTGCACTGTACAATTCTCTGGGCGTTTACCTGCCCCTGATCACCACCAACTGCTGCGTGCTGGCCGTGACCATTCTGGTCGTGGACGACTACGGCGCAGACGTTGCTACCCTTGGCTTTGCCGCTGCCTACATTGAGGCTCTGGTCTGTGCCGTGGGTGCAGGTGTCGGCTTTATGCTGGCCATGGTCATGTTCAGCGGCGTGCGCAAGCGTGTGGAAGCCTGCGATCCCCCGGCACCCTTCAAGGGCCTGCCCATCACCCTGATCGCAGCAGCCATCACCAGCCTGTCCTTTATGGGCTTCGGCGGCCTCGTCGAAAACCTGTTCAACGTGACGCTGTAAGGGAGGAACAGGATTATGAATATTGTATCTGCTGTGATCCTCTGTACCATCGTGGGCGCGATCGGTGCCGTTGTTCTGGTGCTGGCCGCAAAGTTCATGGCGGTTGAGGAAGACCCCCGTATTGAAGAAGTTTCTGCCTGCCTGGCCGGTGCAAACTGCGGCGGCTGCGGCTACGCCGGCTGTGCCGACTACGCAAAGGCCGTTGTTATGGACGGCGTTCCCTGCGACAAGTGCGCCCCCGGCGGCCCCAAGGCTGCTGCCGCCATTGCCAAGATCATGGGCGGTGAGGCAAGCGCTGTGGAGAAGAAGGCTGTGGTCCAGTGCCAGGGCAACTCCGAGCACTGCAAGCCCAGCTACGAGTACAAGGGCATCCAGACCTGTGCCGCTGCCGCGACCCTGTACGGCGGCCCCAAGACCTGTACCTTTGCCTGCATCGGCCTGGGCGACTGCACCAAGGTGTGTAAGTTCGATGCCATCCACATTGTGGACGGTGTGGCCAAGGTGGACAAGGACAAGTGCACCGGCTGTGGTGCCTGCGCCAACATCTGCCCCAAGCACGTCATTATGATCGACGCAGGCGGCCCCCGCAAGCCCGTGGTTATGTGCTCCAATCAGGATAAGGGTGCTGTGGCAAACAAGCTGTGCACCACCTCCTGCATTGCCTGCGGCATGTGCGAGCGCACCTGTAAGTTTGATGCCATCCACGTTGTGGACGGCGTGGCCCGCATCGACTACGACAAGTGCAAGGGCTGCGGCATGTGTGCCCAGAAGTGCCCCAAGCACATCATCCTCTTCCCGCTGAAGGACGATCCGAATCCCCCCAAGCCCGTGGTGAAGCAGGCTCCGAAGCCCGCTGCCGCTCCTGCCGCTCCGGCAGAGCCCGCCGCAAAGGCTGAGGAGGCAAAGGCTCCCGAAGCCCCCAAGGCTGAATAAGCGGAACCCATTGTAATATGGTAAAGCGCCCCCATTGCTCCTTTGAGTGATGGGGGCGCTTTTTGGTGCAAAACCTCTCCGTCATCATCGCTGACGCTCGATGCCACCTCCCCTAGTAGGGGAGGCCTTGGCATGAGATTCATTTTTCAATCTGATCGCTGGCGCTCCAAGAGCATCATCTACCGCAGAGGCGAACATTACGCCAGCACTGCCAAAAGGAGCGAAGCGCCAGACCCCGAAAACGCGACGGCCTGCCAAGGGCTCCCCTACTAGGGGAGCTGTCACGGCGAAGCCCGTGACTGAGAGGTTTAACCCCAGCTGTCGAGCTTTGCGAGACTGAGAGGGCTCCGAAAACTTTTTTCAAAAAATCTCGAAAAAAAGTGAAAGGAATCTGCGTTTCATGTATTATAGAGAGTGAAACTGCGAAGATACAACACAAAACTGCGTGATATAACAATGCGGCGGGCGTGCGGATAAGTCGGACTGTTCTACTCCCCGCAATGATATTGCGACGGTTCATAACGTGCTGTATATCGCAGAATATTTTGTCTGAAAAGGGGAAGGGAAAATAAAATTTCACTATTGAAAATACTGGATATACATGCTATAATTACAATAATGATGTGTCTGGTAAAAATAACCTGCCAAGGGAAAGAAAACCGACAAAAGTTGGATATCTTTTCCTCCGGTTTTGCCAAAAATACTATGATGCAGGGAGGGCTCCACTGTGCGGAAAAATCATCACGGAAAAAAAGATAGGCTGGTGAAGCGCGTTTTTGCGCTTTGTCTGGCGCTTGCGGTCATCTGCACCTGCCTTGTGCCGGTGTTTGCAACGGAGGGTCTGAGCGATCTTCAGGTTGAGAAAGAACTCCCCGGAACCAGCGAGGAGGAAGCTGCCGGTTTCGGCGACGATTTCCCTGCCGTGGACGACGGTGAGCCGCGCGAAGTGTACGATGACAGCGAAGCTGCCGGTTTCGGCGAGGAGGAAGCCTCCCGGCCCGTAGAGGGCGGCGAGGACAACCTCGACGGCGGCCCCACCGTTACGGATTCGGAGTGGGGCACCGTTATTGACTACGGCACCAGCACCAGCACCAGTACCGACACCAGCTCCAGCACCGAGACCCAGTGGTCCGGCGAGGACGACGTGGTGGAAAAGCCTGATGACAAAGTGGTCGTTTCCGGCGACGAGATCAAAAAGCTGCAGGACATGGTGGTCTACCGCTTCTGGCTGAAGGAGCTGAACGCCAACGACCTGCAGGACATTACTGCTCAGGCACAGATCAACAATATGACGGAGAGCGAGTATCTGGCCCGGAACGGTGAGGTTCTGTGGAACCTGTACTTTATTCAGGCTGTGCCCCGGGTAGAGACCATCGCGGACTACAGCAGCTACATCGAGAACCCCTCCTCCAACCGGGACCCCAAGGGCGAACTGCGGCTGTTTGACTACTGGTACACGCTGGACGAGTTTGGCAACCGGGTGCGCCTGAACCTCACCGACCCCACCAGCAACATTCTGGACGACAAGACCACCACCGTGAACGTCTACGCCGCATGGAAGGACGGCACCGTTGGCTCCGATGAGGAAGAGGACGTGGATCACGAGGATCTGGTGGACAAGAACCCCGTGCCTGTGGATCTGGAAACCAAGGCCTCTGCCTCCTACAAGGACGAGGACGGCAACCCGAAGAATGTCGATTTGCCGGTGGAGGTGAAAAATCTGCCCTCTGCCGCAGATCACCTCAGCGTCATCCACATGGGTGATGACGATATGCAGACCTTCTACGAGAGCCACGAGGACAGCTTTGGGAAAATGATGCCCATTCTGGGCCTGAAGATCTCCCCCAAGAACGCCAAGGGCGAGAAGGTGCAGCTGGCCAAGGGCCAGAAGGCCACCGTTACCGTTTCTGGTCTGGACAAACTGCCGGATATTGCGGAAATGGAAGAAATGGGAGCGCTCACTGCCGATGCACTGAAGGTGCTCCACCAGAAAGATGACAATACCGTGGAAAAACTGGATGTTGTCAGCTATGAGAATGGCACCCTGACCTTTGAGACCACCAGCTTCAGCCCCTTTGTGCTTGCACTGGAATATCCGGATCAGGGAAGTGAAGAGTTCGATGATGACGGCATTGAGATTGTCAGCATTGAGATTGATGGCGTTGAGTACCCGAATGTGAATGATGGTATTGCTACGATCAGCAGCATTCAGGGTGATGCAAAAGTTCCGGTTGGCGCAACGATTACACTGCGATCCAAAAACGGAAAATCGTACTACGAACATAAATGGATAATTACACCGAATAAGCAAAACCCCGGTGAAGCGAAGTTTGTTGACAGCAATGGAAATTTGGTTGACAGCAATGGAAATTTGGTTGACGAAATTTATGGCGTGGGAGATACTTTCAAAACAGTACGGTTAAAGGTTACGAAAACAGGTGAGTTGACGATTAATCACCGCCACGGTGACCCCAAAGCAGATGATGAACATAAGTTTAGTAACGGCGATGAGCTGAAGATTACAGTTGTGGAAAGCGATAATCCGACATCTTCTTACAATCTTTATGTTTACACACAGATTCGGGATTATTCGCAATCTCAGGGTGATTATTACAAGCCACATGTGGAAAATAAAGCTTGGAACGGCATGGCTGTTGGCACAATTCTGAATGTGCCTGACCCGGAAACCTATAAATGGAAAGAACGTCCATACAATCAGCTTTATGACACAAACAGTACCGAAAATAAGCTTGGAACAGAAATTTTGGTTGATTCCGGACAGTTTCCTGTGATTCCGATTAAACAGGCGGATGGTTCTTACAAGGATTACTATTATAAGGAGCCCCCGAGTAGTTGGGAGTCAAATGCCGTAAAGAAGAATTATGGCGGTACATACACAATTAAATGGTACGAGGTGGTTGGAGTAGGCGGAGCTAACACTGGTAAAAATGGCACGCAGGGAGATTGGACAGGAGAAGAGAACCTGCGCAAAAAATACACGAGTGGCGTGTATGAATCTCCGATTACGTATGTCGGCGATAAAATAATGACGTACCATCTGGATGGTTTGCTATTGATCCATGATGCAACGCACATCAACGTCCAATTTATGGTTCAGGATGCGGGTAAAAATACTTTTGATCTAGTGAATGATTATGGCGGAGCATATACAGTCCAAAAGCAGGGCGATTCAATTCAGTTGAATACAATTGCCCGCCCGGATGTCAAACGCGATGATCAGACTGAAGCGGTGTGCCCGGAAACTAAAACAACAGCAGATGGTACAGTTTACACCTTTAAAGGTTGGTATACGGATGAAAATTGCACCCAAGAAGCGGATTTTGTAAATGGCACCATTTCTGCGGATACAACCTTCTACGCAAAGTATGTGCCTGCTTCCGCCAACCTGACCGTTACCAAAACTGTTACTGGCAAACTTGGCGATACCAATAAGGCTTTTACCTTCCAGATTCTCGATGCAAGCGGTAATCCTGTGACACTTACAACTGGTAACTATGAGTTCAGCAATACAAATGGTGCATTGCTGAATGATGGAACCGATGGCAAGTTTACTCTGAAAGATGGAGCTTCGATTACCTTCAAGAATCTACCGAGCGGCCAATACAAGGTTGTAGAGGATAATTATTCAGGCGAAAAGTACGAGACCAGCTATGTGGTTGATTCTGGAACACCTGTGAATGGGCAAGAAGCAAGTGTGACGATTGGTACGGACGCTAAACAGATCAACTTTACTAACCATCGGACTCTCGAGCCTGACCTTGGTGTCCTCCTCGACACCCTGCCTTACATTGTCATCCTTGCTGTGGTGGCTGGCGGCGTGGCCCTGCTGATGCTGCGCAAGCACCGTAAGGAAGATGACTAAAGGGGGCTGACCGCATGGCGAAGAAGAAAGCGCCCCAGCGGCTGGCCGGTGCAGAGGAAAGCTGTATCAGCCCGGAGCAGGAAGCGATCATTCAGTGGTTCCGGACGGTGAAATTCCGCAAGAACCTGCTGGGCGGCGTGGATGAAGCGGCAATGTGGAAGAAGCTGGAAGAGCTTTACGCCCTGTACGAAGCCGCCATCCGCGCCGAACGCACAAGGTACAATGTGCTCTTGGAGCAGCAGACCGGAAGCCTGCCCTTGGATACCACCAAAGTGGACAGCTCTGACCCCCAAAAGGAGGCGCATTCCGATGCACCCGCTGGACAATGAAGCCCTGAAATTGGGGGCAAAGGCGGTGCGCCGCCGCAGGCTGGACGCTGAGAACCGGCAGGATTTTATCAGCCTGCTGGGCCGCGTTGTGGTGATCCTGCTGTGTGCCTGGGTGCTGTTCACGCAGGTGTTCCTGCTCACGCAGGCCAAGGGCAGCAGCATGTTCCCCGCGGTAAAGGATGGCGACCTGCTCATCTGCTACCGCCTGCAAAAAACCTACGCAAAAAACGACGTTGTGGTCTACACCCAGGGCGGCAAGCTCCGGGTGGGCCGCATCCTTGGGCGCGAGGGCGACCTTGTGGCTCTGGACGACAGCGGCACCCTTGTGGTGAACGGCGCGGTGCAGAGCGGCGAGATCCTCTACCCCACCTACGCAAAAGACGCGCTGGAGTACCCCTACACGGTGCCGGAGGGCTGCTTTTTTGTGCTGGGCGATTACCGCACACAATCCGAGGACAGCCGGGATTTTGGCCCGGTTCCGCTGGAGGATGTGCAAGCAAAAGTAATTACACTACTGCGGCGACGCAGTCTGTAATACCACGGAAGCCGGAAGAAGCTGCCGGCATCCTGCCTGTGAACCGCGGAGTTTGGGCCGCGGCACAGGAGTACGAACTATTTCTTACTAGGGAGGAATAACAATGAAACTGAAGAAATTCTTCGCGGGCGTTCTGGCTGCCGCCATGATGCTCACCGTCGGCGCAACCGCAGCGTTTGCAGAGGGGCCGGCTGCTATTACCCATAATCAGGCTTTGACTGCAACTAGCGAGATTCCCCTGTATAAAACCTATGAGGTAAAGAATGGTACTGCACCGGCAGAAACTTTTAGCTTCCAGGTGAAGTACTTGCAGGTTATTCGTCAGGACAAGGCAGCAACGGCTCCGTATAATAATGAGACTGTTATCAATCTGACGGGTAAAGAAACCGCATTTGGCTCGATGACCAAAGGTAGTGAGTCTAAGAGCTTTACTGTTACCCCGACTGAGTTGGGCCTGGGCAATCCTACTGGTACTGGCAAGTATCTGTACGAGATTTCTGAAAATGCAGGTCAGACTGTTGCGACTACCTATGCTGCTCCTGTTTACATGGCTGTGACTGTTGCGCATAAAGTTGATGCTGAAACCAATCAGATTAAGACTGATGAGTATGAGTACTATGTCACCATGTTTAGCTCTAAAAAGGCTGCATTAAATGCGACGGGTGATAGCGCTACTGGTAAGGTTAACAATACTGAAGCTTTTACTAACACCTACGGTGATGGCAATCTGTATACCTTGGCGCTGGATAAAACTGTTCAGGGCAGCTTTGGTGATCTGGGTGAGACCTTTACCTTTGTGATCGAGTTCACTGGTGATGCTAACAAGTATGCAAATGTTGTGGTTGAAACCAATCAGGGTACTATTAAGGACGCTGATGATAACGCTGTGACATCTCTGGCATTGAATACTCCTTATACTATTACTCTGGGCCATAAAAATAAGATTGTCTTTAACAACCTTCCCAAGGATATCAGCTATAAGATTTACGAGAAGAATACTACTGCTGATAGCAAGAATGGCCAGTATACTGTTAGCGTTGCTGATACCACTATGCAAAATGTCACCATTGATGGAAAGACCGTTCTTGGTGTTACTGATAGCGTAAACAATGCAAATGTGACTGTTAGCTTTGTCAATACCCACGAAGGTACCCCCGACATGGGCGTTGTGCTGGACAATGCACCTTACATTGCAATGCTGGCCATCGTTGCCATTGGTGGTGTGGCCCTGATGCTGAACAAGCGCCGCCGCGACGAGGAGTAATTGCTCGCGGTAGATTAAACCCCACCGTCATCCCTTGCGGGATGCCACCTGTCCGGGTTGCGGCACCCAGCGTCCACATCGTGCAAAGCACTCGTGTCCTGCTGGCCGCTGCCCCAACAACTCCTCCCTGTTTCCGCCACTGGCGGCGGTCGTCGTTGTTGCCTACTAGGGGCGGCCTTGGCAAAACCGTGAAGCTTTGCGCCATGCCAAGGGCCCCCCTATTAGCGGGGGCTGGCACGCGAAGCGTGACTGGGGGGTTATCTCAGCACAAACCTAACGAATAACCACTTATTTGAATTTGCTTAACCGGAGGTGGGCTGTATCAACTGGCAGAGAAAAGCGTTGAGGGCAGCCGACCTTCTGGTGAGCGCGGTGGTCGTGCTGTTCCTGGTGGTCGCCGGGGCGTATTCAGCCTATGCCCTGTGGGACAACTCGCAGGTGTACGCCGCCGCAGACAATGTTCAGGCAGAGCTTTTGCAGTTCAAGCCCAAGGCAGGCGCGGATAACGGCGCAAGCTTTGAGGAGCTGCTGGGCATCAACCCGGATGTCTGCGCGTGGGTCACACTGGACAATACCGCCATCGACTACCCTGTGGTACAGGGCGAGGACAACTTTACCTATGTGAACACCGATGTTTACGGTGATTTCTCGCTGGCAGGCAGCATCTTTCTGGATGTGAACTGCGACAAGAACTTCACCGACCCCTACTCTCTGCTGTATGGTCACCACATGGAGGAGAGCAAGATGTTCGGTGATCTGGATCTTTATAAGGACGCAGAGTTCTTTGCAGAGAACACCACCGGTGAGCTGATCCTGCCCGACCGCACCTATGATCTTAAAACCTTTGCATGTCTGCTGGTCCCTTCGTCTGAGAGCGCGATCTTCCAGCCCCAGCGCTGGGACGGCGATCTGCAGGGGTTGTACACCTTTGCGCAGGAGAACGCCCTGAACCTGAACACCGAAACGCTGGCCGCCATGAAAGCGGCGGGCGATGACGCTCAGGTGCTGGCGCTGTCCACCTGTTCAACGGAGTTTACCGATGCACGCACCATTCTTCTGGCGTGGATGATCCCGTCCGCGTCGGATTCATAAAGGAGAGGATGAAATGAGGTTCCGTAAAATCGCGGCAGCACTCCTGACGCTTGCGTTGGGGTTCTGCCTGTGTCAGCCGGCGGCATTTGCGGCCACCGCGGCTGACCAGCATACACAGTTGCAGGAGCTTCCGGTTTCCATTCAGTCCACGGGGGAAACACCTCTCCCAAAGGAAACACTGACTGTGGAACTTGAGGCTGTGGACAATGCGCCCCTGCCCGAGGTGACCACTCTGGAGATCACCGACGGCGAGACCGGCAGCTTTGGCCCCATCAGCTACACCAAGCCCGGCTATTACGTTTACACCGTGCGCCAGCGCGCCGGTGTCAACACCCGCGGCACCTACGATGAAACCGTGTACTATCTGCGCGTTTCCGTGGTGTGGGACAACGACAAGCTGGTGGCCCGGATGGCCGTGCACACACAGGCCGACCTGATGGACGAAAAGGTGAGCAGCATCACCTTCACTAACAGATACAAGGCCATCGAGACCCCGTACTACCCGGACCCGTATGACCCTGATCCCGTCACCCCGCCCACCCCTTCCACGCCGGAGAACCCGGCCCCGGCAGATGCCCGACCGACCGTGACTGAAACCACCACCCCTAGTGCACCGGAGCCCACTGCCCCGGCCAGCGTGGTGGCGGATGCCCGCCCGGCCGAAGGCCCCAAACTGATCCAGACCGGTCAGCTGAACTGGCCCATCCCTGTTCTGACGGCAAGCGGTCTGGTGCTGGTGGCCGTGGGTGCCTACCTGATGGAGCGCAGCAAGAAACGTGAAAAGAATGCGTAAAGTATCCCCCGGGCTTGTCTGCATCGTACTGGGTGTGGTGCTCCTGCTGGCGGCTGGCGGCCTGTACGCCTACAACTGCTACGAGGATGCCCACGCCGGTGCCGAGGCCCAGACCGTGGTGGCCGACCTTCAGCAGAAGGTGGAGACCCCGGAACCGGAGGCAGAGAGCGGCCCCCTGGACCCCGAGCTCCCGGTGGTGGAGATCGACGGCAACGAATATGTGGGTGAGATCTCCATTCCAGCCATCGGCATTGACCTGCCGGTGATGAGCGAGTGGAGCTACCCCCGCCTGAAGATCGCCCCCTGCCGCCAGTTCGGCTCTTCCCGCACCGATGATCTGGTCATTGCGGCGCACAACTACGAGAGCCATTTCGGCAAGCTGACCTCCCTCACAGCGGGGGACAGCGTCACCTTCACCGATATGGACGGCATCGTGAATGAGTACGTCGTGAACAAGGTCGAAGTGCTTGACCCCCACAGTGTGGAGGAAGTGGAACACAGCGGCTACGCCCTGGTGCTGTACACCTGCACCTATGGCGGCAAGACCCGTGTCACCGTCTTCTGTGATCGTGCATCGTAAAAATTAAGGCTGAAAAACAAAAAGAAGCCCCGACATTCGTCGGAGCTTCTTTTTTACTATGTGGGAACTCCCTCCGTCATTGCTGACGCAATGCCACCTCCCTCTGAGAGGGAGGCTTTTCGCTGCCGTAAGGCTCCCTCCTAGAGGGAGCTGTCGCCGGAGGCGACTGAGGGAGTTACTGTTTTTTCCACCGCCGCATCACACCCATGCCCAACGCATAGGGGCCGGTGTGCACGGCAATGGTGCAGCCGATCTGCAGCAGGACCACATTGCACTCGCAGGTGGGGTACTTGGCGCGCAGGGCGGCGCGGGTCTGCATCCAGAGCCGCTTGCCCTCGTCGGCATCGTAGCCGTAGCCCACCGTGATGCAGTAGTCGTCGGGTGTGCCGTTGTGCTCGGCCAGATAGGTCATCAGCAGGTCGAGGGCCTTCTCAAAGCTCTTCTGGCGGCCGCGGGCCACGCCAGCGGAGAAGATCTCGCCCTCCTTGAACAGGATCATGGGTTTGATGCCCAGAATGTTGGCGGCACGGCCCGTGACTTTGCCGATGCGCCCGCCCTTGATGAGGTAGTCCAGATTACCCACCGTGAAGAAGATCTGGTTGGTGATCTTTTCCGCTTCCAGCCAGGTCACGGCTTCGTCCAGCGTACAGCCTGCATCCCGCATGGCCACCGCGTTTTCCACCACGATGGATTCGGTCACGGTGGCGGCGGTGCTGTCAATGACCTCGATCTTAGCATCGGGGAAATCCTCCAGCACCAGCTCCCGGGCGTTGCGGGCACTGCCCACGCAGCCGCTCATCTTGCTGGTAAAGCAGATGCAGAGCACCGGGCGGCCCGCCTCGGCATGGGCCCGGAAGGCGGTCTCAAAATCCTCCAGCGAAGGCAGGCTGGTCTTGGGGTAGGCCGCGGGGTTATCTACCATGAACTGGTAGAAATCGCGCACGGCGATCTCCTTGCCTTCCTTGCGGTAGTGCTCACCGTCCAGCGAGACATAGAAGGGGATGATCTCAATATTCAGCGTTGCGGCCGTCTCAGGGGTCAGATCGCAGGCGCTGTCCGTGATGATATCAAACATAGTCACGCTTCCTTTTCAATGCGGCGGGTTCTGTGGCGCGGATCAGACGTTGTGGTGGATGTAGGCCTCACGCTCGGCACCCACGGAGATGTAGGTGATCTTGCAGCCAATAGCCTTTTCCAGATACTCAACGTAATCGCGGGCTTCCTGGGGCAGATCCTCCCACTTGCGGGCGGCAGTGATATCGCAGTGCCAGCCGGGCAGATACTCCACCACGGGCTGTGCGGTGTCCAGAGCCATGCCCATGGGGAAGCGCTTGGTGATGGTGCCGTCGGTCAGCTTGTAGCCGGTGACCATGGGGATCTTCTCCATGTAGTCCAGCACGTCCAGCAGGGTCAGGGCAACCTCATCGCAGCCCTGGCAGAACACGCCGTAGTGGCTTGCCACCAGGTCGATGGGGCCGACGCGGCGGGGACGGCCGGTGGCTGCACCGTACTCGTGGCCAGCCTCACGCAGGGCGTGCTTCTCTTCCTCGGTCATGGCCAGCTCAGTGACAAAGGGGCCATCGCCCACGCAGGAGGAGTAAGCCTTCATCACGCCGATGCTGTTGGTCAGCTTATGGCCCGGGATGCCTGCGCCGATGGGGGCGTAAGCGCCGATGACGTTGGAGGAGGTGGTGTAGGGGTAGATGCCGAAGTCGATGTCGCGCAGAGCGCCCAGCTGGGCCTCGAACAGCACCTTCTTGCCGGCGGCATCTGCGTCAGCCAGATACTGGCCCACGTCGCAGATGTAATCCTTGAAGATGGCGGCATACTTCTCCAGCCATGCCCACATCTCGTCCACGCTGATGGGGGCGGAGTGGTAGCTGCCCTCCATCACCAGGTTCTTGGAATCCACCATGGTCACCAGGCGCTTCTTCACGCTGTCGTCCAGGTGGAGCAGGTCGCCCATGCGCAGGGTCTTCTTCATGTACTTGTCACCGTAAGTGTAGGCGATGCCGCGCTTGGTGGAGCCGAACTGTGCGCCGGTCTTGGCCAGGCGGGCCTCTTCCAGGCCGTCCTGATCGACATGGTAGGGCATGGTGATGGTGGCCCGGTCGGAGATCTTCAGGTTATCGGGGGTGATGGAAATGCCCTGCTCCCGCAGCTTGTTGATCTCACCGTCCAGATGGTGCGGGTCGATGACCATACCGTTGCCCATCACACAGACAACGTTGGGGCGCAGGATGCCGGAGGGCAGCAGGTTCAGCACGAACTTGCCACGCTCGTTCTTCACGGTGTGGCCTGCGTTGTTGCCGCCCTGATACCGTGCAACGATGTCATACTCCTGGCTGATCAGATCGACCATGCGGCCCTTGCCCTCATCGCCCCAGTTGATACCCGTAATTGCAGTAAGCATAATAAATGACCTCTTTATCATTTTTTCAAAAGACAGCCTTTTCCGTGCACCTTGCCCGGGATACGCCACCTTGGGAATCTGTACCGCCCGCGGAAATGTCCGCAACAATACAATTATAGTATAGCACGAAACGCGGAACAAAAAAAGAGGGAAGAAACACTTTTCTCTCAATTATCCGCCAGGCGCTCCTCTTCGTGATGCTGCTTTAGTTCTTCTTCCCCAGCTTGTGCACAGTGCCATCCGGCTCTTTGATCGAGGTGTTGTTCAGCTGGGCGCGCAGGCTGGCCTTTACGTCCGCAACATACTCCTGCCGCAGGGCCTGCTGCTCTGCCTTTTCGGCATCGGTCAGGCCGGTGGTCTTGCTCTTTTTTGCCAGCTCGTTGATGCGGGCGATCTTCTCGTTTGTCATCGCAGTTCTCCTATTAGATAAAATGTGATATAATATGACCGGAATGCCCCTTCCGGCAGCTGCGGCTCTTTTGGCGAGGCAGCAGGAGGGAGCTATTTGAATCAAAGCAAGTATAACAAAGGATGAAACCGATGTCAAAACAGTTGAATTTTGCACAGCAGATGGACGAAGTGTTGAAAACGCTGGGGCCGCAGCGGCCAAAGCTGCTGCTCCATGCCTGCTGCGGGCCCTGTTCCAGCGCCGTGCTGGAAAAGCTGTGCCGGTATTTTGAGATCACGGTGCTTTACTATAACCCCAACACCTGGCCTGCCGAAGAATACTACCGCCGGGGCGAGGAGCTGAAAAAGTTCGTGGCGCAGGCGCACCCGCTGGGGGTCACGGTCATCGAGGACCACTACGACCCGCAGGAGTTCTACACGGCTGTGCAGGGGCTGGAAAACGAGCCGGAGCGGGGCGGGCGGTGCACCGTCTGCTACCGTTTGCGGATGCGCCGGGCGGCACAGTACGCAAAGGAGCACGGCTTTGATTGGTTTACCACCACGCTCTCCATCAGCCCCCACAAGGATGCTGCCCGCATCAATCAAATCGGGCAGGAGCTTGAAGCCGAATTCGGCATCAGGCACCTGCCCTCGGATTTCAAAAAGCAGAACGGCTACCTGCGCTCCCTCCAGCTTTCGGAGGAGTACGGGCTTTACCGTCAGGATTACTGTGGGTGTGAGTTCAGCGCAAAGGCGAGGGGATGAACCGCTCAGCCGTCTGCTGCTTGCCTCTCCTGCCAGGAGAGGTGGCATTGCGAAGCAATGACGGAGAGGTTTATTCCTCCCGCATTCTGGACACCAGAATCGCAAAGACGATCAGCCCCACGCAGGGCACGATGTTGGTTGCCATACCAACAGAAAGACCGGCGCTTTCAGCTACCTTGCCGATGACCCAGGGCATCAGGATCGCGCCGCTGGATGCCACCGGCAGCATGATGCCCATGCTGGTCACGGTGGTCATTTTACCGGCGCTGGCCACGGCGGTGGGGTTCATACCGGCCATGGAGAAGGCAAAGGCGAACAGCAGCAGGATGGCAGGCAGCTGGCTGTGGGTCTGCATCATGGCAAAGTAGAAGGCAGTGCAGAAAACCGCCATAAACACCATGGCCTTGCGGGGCTGCCGGAGCGGGAACACAAAAGCGATGAGCAGGCGGCCGATCAGGGTGGCACCCCACATCACGGTGACGGTATAGGCCGCCAGCGTGCCTGCAATGATGCCGCTGTCCTTGAAGTAGGTGACCATCCAGCCCACAACGCTCTGCTCGGCGGCGTTCTGGCAGAACAGCAGGCCGGTGAGCAGCCAGAAGCGGGAGGAGCGCAAAAAGCTCCAATCGGTGACAGCTTCTTTGGCCTTGGCGCGGCCTGCCATGGGGGTGAACAGGTATACCAGCCAGAGCACCAGACCCAGCGCTGCCAGCGCCAGTACGGCCAGCGTGGTGCTGACCCTGGCCGCGGCAGAGATCAGAAAGGGGCAGAGCAGGGCACCGCAGGCGTAGCAGGCGTGCATGGTGTTCATGCCCCGGGTGCGGTCTGCAGAGTTGCCGCTGACAAGAATGGTGCAGGTGTTCAGGACACTGCCCTTGGCAATGCCTACAATGAAAAAGGCCAGCGCCAGCAGAATGGGCAGGCCGGTCAGGCCCATCAGGCCGTAGCCCACCGCATAGCCGATGGTCAGCAGCAGGACGCTTGGCTTCATGCCCATTTTTCCCACCAGCGCACCGGCCAGCAGGCCCGCCAGCAGGTTGCCGATGCTCAGCAGGCTGAGCAGGGTGCCGGTCATGCCGTAGGCAAAGCCGTATTCTTCCTGCAGCAGGCTGACCACAACACCGCTGGAAATGGTGCAGATGCCGCTGAAAAAGAAGGTGACGAAGCCCGCGTTCCGCAGGCGGGTGTTCCGTTGTTCCATAGGGTTCTCCTTGCAGTATTCGGGGGCGCAGCGCCCGTAGTTGCTTTTATTAAAGCATATTCTGGTCAGAAAGCAAGGGCTGTTGAGCCAGCAGAAGCAAAATCAGCGCCCAGTGGAAGCGCCCTGCCGTTCGTTCGGTGGGGCGCTTCTGGATTTTATTTTGCGTCTCCTATTGACAATGATCGAATCGTGCGTTATGATATTGTACGGCATCAAACAGTTCCAAAGAAAACAATCCTGTCACAAACAATTCAAAAGGGAAACCATTATGCACGATGAAAGCAACAAACAGCCCTGCTGCAACCCCCCATGGGAGCCACCGCAGGTCATCCCGGCACAGGTGCGCCGGGTGAACAACCTGATCTTCCGCAAGATCAACCAGTTCCATCGGGAGAACAATGTAGACAACGTGACCCCTATGCACGACTGGATCATGAGATACCTCTACTGGCACAAGAACGACCCCGTGTACCAGCGCGATATCGAACGGGAGTTCTCCATCACACGCTCGACTGTGACGAACATCCTGCAGCTGATGGAGCGCAAGGGCTACATCGAGCGCCAGAGCGTGCCGCAGGATGCCCGGCTCAAGCGGCTGATCCTGACGGAAGAGGGAGGCCGCGTCCACGAAAAGACGATGCTCTCCCTGCACCAGACCGATGAGTTTGTGGCCGGATTGCTGACGGAAGAGGAAAACGCAGAGCTTCTGCGGTTATTGAACAAGCTGCGCAAGGGGCTGGAATGACCCCTGCAAATAAACTTCAGGAGGATTACAACAGATGATCAAAAAACTTGTGTCACATCTGGGCGAGTACAAGCGCGCCGCGATCCTGACACCGATCTTCTCTGCTCTGGAAGCCATCATGGATGTGCTGCTGCCCACCATTATGGCCTTTATCATTGACCAGGGCATTGAAAAGGGCGATATGAACGCCGTTATCAAGTACGGCCTGCTCACCTTCCTGGTGGCGGCCATTGCCCTGCTGCTGGGCGTGCTGGCCGGCAGGTTTGCTGCCACGGCATCCACCGGCTTTGCAGGCAACCTGCGCGATGCGATGTATGAGAACATCCAGCATTTCTCGTTCTCCAACATCGACAAGTACTCCACGGCCGGTCTGGTCACCCGTATGACCACCGACGTGACCAACCTGCAGAACGCGTTCCAGATGATCGAGCGCATGTGTGTGCGTGCCCCCGTCCATCTGGTTTTCGCGCTGATCATGGCCTCCATGATCAGCCGCTCGCTGGCCATGGTGTTCCTGGTGGCGATCGTGTTCCTGGTGGCAGTGCTGGCAGGCATTATGGTCCCCACCTTCGGCATCTTTGATAAGGTGTTCAAGAACTACGATAACCTGAACGCCTCCGTGCAGGAGAATGTCTCGGCCATCCGCGTGGTCAAGAGCTTTGTCCGGGAGCACTTTGAGAACGAGAAGTACACCAAGGCCTGCGAGAGCCTGTACAAGCAGTTCGTCCACGCCGAGAGCCGCCTGAGCTTCAACAATCCCGCCATGCTGGTCTCTGTGTACGGCTGCAACATCGCCCTGAGCTGGTTCGGCGCACATTATGTCCTGAATGGTGCGATCACCACCGGCCAGCTGAACGCCCTGTTCGGTTACATTATGAACATCCTGATGGCCCTGATGATGCTGAGCATGGCCTTTGTGATGATCGCTATGTCCGCCGCTTCTGCCCGCCGTATCGTGGAAGTGCTGGACGAGACCACTGACCTGCCCCCGGCAAAGCAGCCGGTGCAGCAGGTGGCAGACGGCAGCATTGAGTTTGACCACGTTACCTTTAAGTATAAGCACGGCTCCGGCCAGCCTGTCCTGAACGATGTCACCTTCAGCATCCGGCCGGGCGAGACGCTGGGCATCATCGGCGGCACCGGCAGTGCAAAATCCAGTCTGGTGCAGCTGATCCCCCGCCTGTATGATGCCGAGACCGGCTCTGTCAAGGTGGGCGGCGTGGACGTTAAGGATTACAGCCTGGATGTCCTCCGCCGGGAAGTCTCCATGGTGCTGCAGAAGAACGTTCTGTTCAGCGGCACCATCCTCGACAACCTGCGCTGGGGCGATGAGAACGCCAGCGAGGAAGAGTGCATCCGGGTGGCCAAGCTGGCCTGCGCCGATGAGTTCATCGAGCGCTTCCCCGACAAGTACAATACCTGGATCGAGCAGGGCGGCTCCAACGTGTCCGGCGGCCAGAAGCAGCGCCTGACCATTGCCCGCGCGCTGCTGCGCAAGCCCAAGGTGCTGATCCTGGACGACAGCACCAGCGCCGTGGATACCGCCACCGATGCCAAGATCCGCAAGGCCTTCCGGGAGGAGATCCCCGGTACCACCAAGATCATCATTGCACAGCGCATCTCCTCCGTGCAGGATGCAGACCGCATCCTGGTGCTGGACAACGGCCAGATCAACGGCCTGGGCACCCACGAGGAGCTGCTCAAGACAAACAAGATCTATCAGGAAGTTTACAACAGCCAGACCCAGGGCGGCGGCGATTTTGACAAGCAGGGAGGTGAGCAGTAATGGCACAGGTGAAAGAAGTAAAGGGCCCCGGCCCCCGTAGGATGGGCGGCCCCAAGCCGAAGGTCGAGAACCCGGGCAAGCTGCTCAAGCGGATCATGGATGAGGTGTTCAAGCACTATCTGCCCCACTGCATCCTTGTGCTGGTCTGCATCATCGTCAGCGCGCTGGCAAATGTGCAGGCAAGCCTTTTCCTCAAGACCCTGATCGATGATTACATCGTCCCCATGACCAAGCAGGCCACGCCGGACTTCAGCCCGCTGGCAGGCGCACTGGTGCGCATCGGCTGCATCTATGCCATCGGCGTGCTGGCCGCATGGCTCAACGCCCGTATCATGGTCAACGTGACCCAGGGTACCCTGCGCAACCTGCGCGTCCAGCTTTTCACCCACATGGAAAGCCTGCCCATCCGGTATTTTGACTCCCACCCCCACGGCGACATCATGTCGGTGTACACCAACGATGTGGACACCCTGCGCCAGATGATCAGCCAGAGCATCCCCCAGCTGGTGTCCAGCGCCATCACCATCGTGTCCGTGTTCACCAGCATGTGCCTGATGAGCTGGCAGCTCACCGTTGTCACCATGCTGATGGTGACCCTGATGCTGTTCTGCTCCAAGAAGATCACTTCCATGAGCGGCAAGTACTTTGTGGCCCAGCAGAAGGATCTGGGTAAGGTGAACGGCTACATCGAAGAGATGATGGAGGGCCAGAAGGTCGTCAAGGTGTTCACCCACGAGCAGAAGGCTCTGGATGGCTTCCGGCAGCTGAACGATAAGCTGAAGGAAAGCGCCAAGCAGGCCAACAACTACGCCAACATCATCATGCCCGTTACCGCACAGCTGGGCAATATCAGCTATGCAGTCTGTGCTCTGGCGGGCGCGACCATGGCCGTTGGCAATGTCGGCGGCATGACCCTGGGTACCGTGATGGCCTTCCTGAGCCTGAACAAGGGCTTCAATATGCCCATCAGCCAGGTGTCCATGCAGGCCAACAGCGTGATCATGGCACTGGCCGGTGCGGAGCGTATCTTCAAGATGATGGACGAGACCAGCGAGACCGACGAGGGTTATGTCACCCTGGTCAACGTCAAGTATGGCAAGGATGACGAGCTGGTGGAGACCACCGAGCGCACCAGCATCTGGGCCTGGAAGCATCCCCACCACGACGGCACCACCACCTACCACAAGCTGGCGGGTGACATCACCTTTACCGATGTCGATTTTGGCTATGTGCCGGAAAAGACTGTTCTGCACGGGATCAACCTCTATGGCCGCCCGGGCCAGAAGATCGCCTTTGTCGGCTCCACTGGTGCCGGCAAAACGACCATCACCAACCTGATCAACCGCTTCTACGATATCGCAGACGGCAAGATCCGGTATGATGGCATCAACATCCGCAAGATCAAAAAGGACGATCTGCGCCGCTCTCTGGGCATCGTTCTGCAGGATACCCACCTGTTCACCGGCACGGTCATGGAGAACATCCGCTATGGCCGCCTGGATGCCACCGATGAGGAGTGCATTGCCGCCGCAAAGCTGGCCAATGCCGATGGCTTTGTCAAGCGTCTGCCCGATGGCTACAACACCATGCTGACCAACGACGGCGCAAACCTGTCGCAGGGGCAGCGCCAGCTGCTGGCCATTGCCCGCGCCGCGGTTGCCGATCCCCCGGTGCTGATCCTGGACGAGGCGACCTCCTCCATTGATACCCGCACCGAGGCACTGGTCCAGCGGGGCATGGACGGCCTGATGTATGGCCGCACCAGCTTTGTCATTGCCCACCGCCTGTCTACCGTCCGCAATGCAGACTGTATCGTGGTTCTGGAGCAGGGCCGCATCATCGAGCGCGGCAGCCACGACGAGCTGATCGCCAAGAAGGGCAAGTATTACCAGCTCTACACCGGTAATCTGGCTGAAAATTAAAGAAAAATCGTAAAAAACGGAGCCGCTATACAAAATGATGTGCAGCGGCTCCGTTTATTTTCAATTTGTTCAAATTCCTCACAAAGAAACTCCATTTTTATCCTGTACAATAAGGGTGCAGTCAGGGAGGAACAGAAAAACATCCTCCCAAGATGCCATGCAGGCAATGAAAACCGCGCATCTCCGGCAGAAACCGGGCGGCGCGGCCCCTTTAAAAAACACTGTCCCCTGCTGATGCGAGGCAATAGCCAAGGCAGCGGACAGACTACCAACCATCTCCTGACAGCCGCAAATGTTTGGGAGTTCTCATACACAGCCAGCGCCGCTTTCTCCTCCTTTCCACGGCGCTGGCTGTTTTTGTTTGGCTACGGATTAAACCTCTCAGTCTCGCTTCGCTCGCCAGCGTCCGGGTTAAACCTCTCAGTCTCGCTTCGCTCGCCAGCTCCCCTAGTAGGGGAGCCCTTGGCATTCCGTTGTGTTTGCATCGTTACTCAGTAACTGTCCTAGTACATGCTCCCTTAACCGTGGCAAATCTATTACATGAATTCCCATTTGTTCCATCCGATACAAGACCAGAGCGGGGCTCTGGTCTTTTTTTGCGGCAGAAGCCATAACACTGCGTGTAAAGGCAAGAATCCTGTCCTTTTTGTAGAAAAAGATCAGCTGCACATGGCCGGTGAACAGGGCAAACAGGGCTGTGCGCAGCTCCCGGGAGCCGAAGAGGAGGGGCAGGTCGCTCTCCTCTAAAAAGAGAACGTCTGCCCGGTCAAGAAACTGCAGGGCGGTCTGGCACAGAGCCTCCCGCTGCGGCCAGTAGGGCGCGGCCTGCGCCAGCCGGGGAAGATAGCAGCAGAGCGCCCCGGCATCCCGGGCGGCGGCAAGGGCCTTGAGGTGGGCCAGCCGCAGGGGGCTGTCCACCAGCCCGGCGGAGGAAAAGCAGAAGGCAGAGGCTCCCCGGAACGGGGCGGCCTCCAGCTGTTCCGGCCCAAGGGCCAGCCCGGCGGTGTGGGCACGGTAGGGCAGAGCGGTGTCCTCTCCGGTGAACACCACCGGTGTGGGGAAGGCATCCGTGAAGCAGAGCAGGGAGCAATCCACACCATCCCGGGCAAGCCGGGCCGCCAGCTTGCGGCCAAAGGGGTCGGCTCCCAGCTGGGCCAGCAGAGCCGCCTGCCCGCCCAATGCGGCGTACTGGCGGCAGAAGCCTGCACCCCAGCCGCCGGTCTGCGCCCGGAATGTCTCCGTCAGCTCCGGAGCCGTGGCGGCGTTCAGCTCCAGCCAGACTTCGCCCAGACACAAAACGGACATGTGCACCCCTCCCTCCGCAAATAAAAATCGGGTTACAGTATACACGATTTGCCCATCGGATGCAACCGATCCGGGGCGAATCCTGACGGAATAAAAGTGCCCTCGGGCAGGAAAGGCTCGATTTTACAAAGACCACCTGTTTTTTACCAATGCCTGTTTTTCATTGCCCAAGGTTTACCTAAGATTTGCCTTACCATGGTTTCCCCTCTTTCTCCGAACGGGTACAATAGAACCGTTCCCAAGAAACATTGCAACAGGGCCCGGGAGGGCTCAGGATAAGAGAGGAATTATCGTATGAAAGAACATAAAATGTCCCGCCGCAGCTTCCTGAAAGTGGGTGCTGTGGCATCTGCTGCCGGTCTGATGACTGCTGCCCCCGTGGCTGCAAACGCTGCTGCTCCGGCCGCTTCCACCGCAGCTGACGAGGAGAACTGCTTTGGCCTGTTCCAGAAGAAGCCCAAGTACATCTTCCTGTTCATCGGCGATGGCATGGGCACTGCTCAGATCCAGTCTGCCCGGTTTTATCAGGGCACTGTCACCAACAACGGTGCCATCACCGAGGCAGAGCTGAGCTTTACCCAGTTCCCGGAGGTGGGCAGCGTGACCACCTATGACAGCACCTCCTTCTGCCCGGACTCCGCTTCCACCGCTACCTCCATCGCTTCCGGCAAAAAGACCGAGAGCGGTGTCATCAATATGTGCCCCTGGACCCGTGATGTGCCCTATGAGACCATTGCGGAGAAGCTCCACAAGCAGAAGGGCTACAAGGTTGGCATTGTTTCCACGGTGAACATTGACCATGCCACCCCTGCTGCCTTCTATGCACACCAGAAGACCCGCAAGAACTACTATCAGATCGGCGTGGAGCTGGCAAACTCCGGCTTTGAGTATTTCGCAGGCGGCGAGTTCCAGAAGGTGAACGGCGATGGCACCGGCCCCAACAACCACGAGGTGGCTGCACGGGCTGGTTACAATGTTGTCACCACCCAGGCCGGTGCTGCTGCCCTGAAGGCCGGGGCAGGCAAGACCCTGATCATTGCCGAGAATCTGGCCGACGGCAAGGCCATGAACTACGCCATGGATGCCGCTCCGGGAGAGTGGCAGCTGACCGACTATGTCCGCAAGGGCATTGAGCTGCTGGATAACAGCAACGGCTTCTTTATGATGGTGGAGTCCGGCAAGATCGACTGGGCCTGCCACGCCAACGATGCCGCTGCCTCCATCCATGATGTGATCGAGATGCACAACGCGGTGCAGGCCGCTGTGGAGTTCTATGCCCAGCACCCCGACGACACCCTGATCCTGGTGACCGCTGACCACGAGACCGGTGGTTTGGGCATTGGCTATAAGACCACCAACTACGATACCTTCCTGACCAACCTGGCTCACCAGAAGATGTCCTACGCAAAGTTCGATTCTACCTATGTGAACAACTACGTGAAGAATCAGACTCCTTTTGAGACCGCTATGCAGGACGTGAAGGCAAACTTCGGCCTGACCCTGCCCACCGACCCTGATGCCGCCAACGCAGGCAAGCTGCTGCTGACCGACTACGAGGTGGAGAACCTGCGCACCGCTTACGAGCGCACCCTCAAGGTCGGCTCTTCCAGCCAGAGCAAGATGAGCCAGCAGGATTATGAGATGTATGGCACCTACATCCCCTTCAGCATGGCCATCTGCCACACCATCAACCACAAGTCCGGTGTGGATCACACCACCTACGCCCACACCGGTGCCATGGTGAACCTCTACGCCCGTGGTCAGGGTGCAGACAAGTTCCGCGGCGTGTATGACAACACCGAGATCTTCCACAAGCTGGCTGAGCTGACCGATGTGCAGTAAATAACCAGCCCATTTGTACCCCAAAGCCCTCCGGGACGAGACGCACCGGAGGGCTTTTTGTGTAGGCCCGGAATTGTGCACCCCGCCAAAAATCTGCCCCGCGAATTGGGAAAGATGATGGGAGTTGTGGTTGCAATGGGCCGAAAAAAGGCATATAATAAGACCATCAACAGAGTAAGGCCATGCGCGTTAAGTGCCGCATCAACGGGGAGTTGTGCTGCGGACGAAGGTAGGACCCGCGGTGCATGGCCTGCATCCCGCTGCTGCATGGACTTGGGTGCAGACGGGGCCGTCTGCGGCCCCGTCTGGATGTGAACCGTTGAATCACGCCCTCCTTTGTGCGGTTTGTCACAGGGGAGGGCGTTTTGCATTGCCCGCCCCGCGGTTCCCGAAACAGGGGAGGACAATTGATATGAACCATTCCAGAAATTCCGTCCGCAAGCTCACCATGCTGGCCCTGCTCACTGCCATGAGCATCGTGTTTGCCCGGGTGCTGAGCATTTCCACCGGCTTTGTCCGGTTCAACCTGGGCAGCCTGCCCACCCTGCTGGCCGCTGTGCTGTTCGGGCCGGTGGAGGGCTTTGCCGTGGGTGCAGTGGCCGATATGATCGGCGGCACCCTTTCCGGCTACGCCATCAACCCGCTGATCACGCTGGGGGCAGGCTCCATCGGCCTGACGGCGGGTCTTCTCTGGCGCGCTCTGCCCAACCTGCGGCTGGGCCTGCGCACCCAGATCAGCGTGTTTGCCGGCCATGCGGTGGGCTCCATTGTCATCGACTCGCTGGCACTCCACCTCTTCTATAACTATCCGTGGAGCGTGCTGGTGACCCGCATTCCCAACGCGCTGGTCCTGGCGGCGGTGAACACCGTGCTGGTGCGCCTGCTGCTGGAGAATAAAACGATCCGAGGCATTGCACAATGAACTATGAAGAAGCGCTGAACTATATCCACGCCGTCCAGTGGGCGGGGCACAAGCCGGGCCTGACCCGCACCCGGACCCTGCTGGCCGCACTGGGAGATCCGCACAAGCAGCTGAAATTCATCCATGTGGCGGGCACCAACGGCAAGGGCAGCACGGCGGCCATGCTGGCCTCCTGCCTGCAGGCGGCGGGTTACCGGGTGGGTCTGTATACCTCGCCCTTTATCAACCGGTTCAACGAGCGCATTCAGGTAAACGGCCAACAGATCCCGGACGAGGCGCTGGTGCGGCTGGTGGAGCGTGTGAAGCCCGCTGCCGATGCCATGACCGATATCCCCACCGAGTTCGAGATCATCACGGCGTTGGGAATGCTCTGGTTCGCTGAGACGAAATGCGACATCGTGGTGCTGGAGGTGGGCCTGGGCGGCACGCTGGATTCCACCAACGTCATCGACCCGCCGGAGTGCGCGGTCATCACGGCGCTGGGCATGGATCATGTGAAGGAGCTGGGCCCCACCCTGGCCGATATCGCGTCGGCCAAGGCGGGCATCATCAAGCCGGGCAGTCCGGTGGTGAGCTATGGCGGTGTGCCCGAGGCCGATGCCGTCATCGCCCGTGCGGCGGCAGAGCGGCACGCACCGCTGACCGTGGTGGACCTCAGCAGGCTGACCATCGAGGACGGGGATCTGGATGCTGTCACCTTTGATTTTGACGGCCTGAATGGCATCCGCCTGCCCCTGATCGGCAGCTATCAGCCCCGGAACGCCGCCACGGCCATTACGGCCCTGCGGGTACTGCGCAGCCGAGGCTGGAACATCCCGGACAGCGCCATCCGCGCCGGTCTGGAACAGGTGCGCTGGCCGGGCCGGTTCGAGCTGCTGCGGCATTCGCCCGTCTTTTTGCTGGATGGCAGCCACAACGCCCACGGAATGCGGGCCACCGTGCAGAGCCTGCGGGACCGCTTTCCGGGGCAGAAGTTCGTGTTCCTGCTCAGCATCATGGCGGATAAGGATGTGGACGAGATGCTGGCACTGCTCCTGCCGCTGGCCGGGCAGTTCGTCACCGTGGCGGCCCATACCCCCCGCGCCATGCCCGCCGAGACGCTGGCCGAACAGATCCGCGCCCGGGGCGGCAGGGCCGAGCCTGCTCCCACCATTGAAGCCGGTGTGGCCCGGGCGGTCGCCCTTGGGGGCACCGGCCCCGTGTGCGCGCTGGGCACGCTCTACTTCTCCGGCGATGTGCGGGAAGCGTTTGCAAAATTGAACCAGTAAAGAAGAGGGGCTGCGGCACACGGAAAAACCGGTGCAGCAGCCCCCTTTTTGCTGACTGGCTTACAAAAAAATGCCCCGCTGTTTTGTGATGCACAGAACAGCGGGGCAATATCATTTATGGGGCGGGAATGTGCTCAGGAGATGCGCTTCTGCTCAGGCCTTGCCTGCGCAGCCGAACAGCTCGATCTTCTCCTTGCACTTGTCGATGATGGCCTGAGCGCCGGGAGCCAGCAGCTTGCGGGGGTCGAAGCCCTTGCCCTGCTGATCCTTGC
>ERZ826613.1678-NODE-1678-length-24845-cov-4.710609_pt1 | contig 24845 bp, 21 predicted proteins | sample MGYA00519925_ERZ826613 | MGnify/ENA primary metagenome ERZ826613 (study PRJEB31778, sample SAMEA3449236) | human gut metagenome | biome: human gut; feature: human-associated habitat; material: faeces | place: United Kingdom | collected 2010/2012 ... | reverse complement strand
ATCGTTAGATTTTTGGTCTAACATTTGGGGGTCGGTACATTGCAGTCGTTTTGGTTGCATGATTTTGAAAAAAATTTAAAATCATGCAACGTTTTTGGGAGTTTGTAAGGATTTTGGTTGCATAACCTTCCTGCCGCCACATCAGAGCTATTTGATTGCTTATAGATGATTTATAACATTTGTGGATTGTGGGTACAAATGCGTGGGTATCCGGCATGTGTATTTTACATGCCGATACCCTTACGCAATTTGTCAAGCGAGAGCGCCCACAGGACGCAAATATTATAAATCATTCACATTCTCAACACAATTACTGTCTATAATAAACCTAACTTAAGACGAAAGGAAGTTTTAGCATGGACGAAAACAACATGGGAAATAACAATAGCATAGAAAATAACAACGATGCCAATGGATTTGTCATGGTTGACAATCCGGCACCGCAGGCTTCGCAGGAACCACAGGAGCCGCAGACTGAGAATCAGAACCAGCCGGTGCAGCCGGAAGCAGCATCTCAGTATACACAGCCAGAACCGGAGGTAACTCCACAGTATACACAGTCGCAGCCGGAACCGGCACAGCAGCAGAATACCTATTATGAGCAGCCGGTGCAGCCATCACCGATGCCATCTGAAGATAATACGTACCGTTTCCAAAATGTAGAAGCGCAGAACGTGAAAAAGAAAAAAGAAAAGAAAGCAAAAAAAGGAATGTCAATTCCTAAAATTTTAGTTAGTGCAGTTTTATTTGGCGTGATTGCAGCGGGATGTTTCTTTGGAGTAAATAAGGGATTATCTGATTTGTTCGGAACAAAGAGTGAGATTCAGGGCGTGGATAACAGTTCCAATAATGGTGTTGCCCTGACAACGGTATCCGGTTCAGCAGCTACGGTTGCCGATGTGTCCGGTATCGTGGAAAAGGTTATGCCATCGATTGTTGCGATTACAGAGAAGAGCACCCAGACTTCTTACTTTGGACAGACTTATTCTTCCGAGGGAGCAGGTTCCGGATTTATTGTAAAACAGGATAATGATCAGCTCCTGATTGTGACAAATAACCACGTTGTAGCTGACGCGGATAAAATTTCAGTTACTTTTAACGATAATGAAGTAGCGGATGCAATGGTAAAAGGAACAAGTGAGTCGAATGACCTTGCGGTTATTACCGTTAAATTAAGTTCCCTCAAAGAATCCACGAAGAAAAGTATTCGCGTTGCTTCCTTAGGAAATTCAGATCAGGCAAAAGTCGGACAGATGGTAATTGCCATCGGAAATGCTCTTGGCTATGGACAGTCTGTAACCGTTGGTTATCTGAGCGCGAAAAACCGTGAAGTGTCTGCATCGGATGGAAGCGGAAAGAGTACGACACAGGTTTTGATGCAGACAGATGCAGCGATTAATCCAGGTAACAGTGGTGGTGCTTTGATTGATACAAACGGAAATGTAATCGGTATCAACTCGTCCAAATATTTCTCCTACGGTTCAACAAATGTTGAGGGTATGGGATATGCGATCCCGATGAGTGATGCAGTTTCTGTTATCAATGACTTGATGGACCGCGAAGTTTTGAAAGACAGCGAAAAAGGTTATCTGGGTATTACCGGAAGAGACATTTCAGAAAGTGTAAGCAAAGCATATGGTATTCCGGTTGGAGTGTATGTTGCTGCGGTATCTGATACCGGTGCTGCTTATAAAGCAGGTATTAAACAGGGCGATGTTATTACAAAGATTGGTGACCAGACGGTTAAGACTATTCAGGAAGTACAGGAAAAGGTAAACAGTACAAAAGCCGGTACGACCATTAAAGTTACCGTTCAGCGAAGTAACGACGGAACTTATAAAGCGAAACAAGTAGATGTTGTACTCAAAGGTAAAGATACATTAGATGGATTGGATGATGGTTCGACACAACAGCAAAATGATTCCAGTCAGGATTATAACAACAATTATGATAATGACAATTCTCAGGTAGTACCTTGGGGCGGAAGTATTTACTAATTGAGTGAAATCGGGTATAATAAGTCCCACCGCATATTTGTGCGGTGGGATTTGTGCTAAAAATGGAGGAAACTATGAGTGAAGAAATAAAAGAGATGAATCCGGATGATAAGAATCATAAAAAGGATTCCGATGGTTACGAAAAAATTTGTTATTTGTGCCATCGTCCGGAAAGTAAAGTAGATAAAATGATTACCATTCCGAATCAAATTACAATTTGTTCGGATTGTATGCAGAAAACGTTCGACCAGATAGGAATGCAGGGAATGCCAAGTTTTCCGGGAATGGATATGATGAATCTTGGCAGTATGGGTTTAGAGCCACCGAATGAATTTCAGGAGCGCCATCAGGTGAAAACGAAAAAGAAGAAAAAACAGGAAAAACCGGCACTGGATATTAACAAACTTCCGGCACCTCACGTCATTAAAGGAAACCTGGATGAATATGTGATGGGGCAGGAGCAGGCAAAGAAAGTGCTGTCTGTTGGCGTTTATAATCATTATAAGCGTGTGCTTGCCGAGCAGACCGATGACGGTGTGGAAATTGAAAAGTCGAATATGCTGATGTTAGGACCAACCGGAAGTGGAAAAACATTTATGGTTAAGACGATGGCGCGCCTTTTGCAGGTACCGCTTGCGATTACAGATGCCACAGCATTAACAGAAGCCGGTTATATTGGCGATGATGTAGAGAGCGTTATTTCCAAACTTCTTGCCAATGCAGATAACGATGTAGAATTGGCAGAGCGAGGCATTGTTTATATCGATGAAATTGATAAAATTGCGAAAAAGCAGAACACCAATAACCGCGATGTAAGTGGAGAATCAGTGCAGCAGGCACTTTTGAAATTGTTGGAGGGTGCCGATGTGGAAGTGCCGGTTGGCGCAACCAATAAAAATGCAATGGTTCCGATGACAACGGTGAACACGAGCAACATTTTATTTATCTGTGGTGGAGCTTTTCCGGGGCTCGAAGACATCATAAAAAAACGTCTTACCAGTCAGGGAACGATTGGATTTGGTTCGGAACTTCGGGATAAGTATGACCATGAGAAAGATTTGTTCCGTTTAGTAGAAACCGAAGATATCCGCGAGTATGGCTTGATTCCGGAGTTTATCGGACGTCTGCCGATTGTATTTTCCTTACAGGCGATGGATGAGGAATTGTTAGTTCAGGTGTTGAAGAAACCGAAAAATGCTATTTTGAAACAGTATCGCAAACTTTTGCAGATGGATGAAGTGGATTTGGAATTTGAGGATGATGCCATGATGGCGGTAGCGAAAAAAGCAGCGGCAAAGAAGACCGGTGCCAGAGCACTCCGTTCCATTATCGAGGAATTTATGATGGATATTATGTATGAAATTCCGAAAGACGAAATGATTGGCAAAGTTATCATTACCAAAGATTATATTGAAGGAAAAGGTTCTCCTACCATTTTGATGCGAAGTAATGGCTGATGGATAAAAGTAAGACCTTCTGCGTAAGATGAAACAAAGCGCAGGAGGTTTTTTTATGCAATGCAGGGAAGCAGTTTTTGCAGAGGATGTTCTCGTTTACGTTTTGGATAATTACCGTGGTGAGGAGTATATAAGGGAAGTGTACAACCCGGATTGTTATATTCGACTGGATGACAGGCAGGCAATTATTTACCAGCAGGTTCAAAATGTAAATGGTGAGGCGATACAAAAATATGGTTTTTCAGCAATTCCAAACGTCTTTGGTCTGATGAGTGAAGAAGCGCTGGAAGCCAGTGGTGTGCTTCGGATTCGCAGACAGCCGTCCCTTGATTTATATGGACAGGGTGTACTGATTGGGATTGTAGACACCGGAATTGATTTTACACATAAGGCATTTGTGGCGGCGGATGGAACTTCAAGGATTGTGTCAATCTGGGATCAGAGTGTAGAAGAAGGGGTTGGAAATGAAAATTTTCCATACGGACGGATGTATTCAAGGGAGCAGCTGAATCAGGCACTTTCGTCCAAAAATCCGTTTGAAATTGTGCCAAGTCAGGATGAGATTGGTCACGGAACATTTATGGCAGGGGTGGCGGCAGGAAACGAGAACCGGGCCGAAGAATTTTCCGGGGTGGCACCATTATCTGAATTGGTTGTTGTTAAGTGCCGTCAGGCGAATGAAAGTTATCGAAATTATTATAGAATCCCGTCGGATGTGCCGGCTTATCTGGAAAGTGATGTGATGACCGGGCTTGCTTATTTACTTTCCGTGGCGGCGCAGGAGAGAAAGCCAATCATTCTCTGCCTTGGTATGGGCAGCAGTATGGGAAACCATAACGGAAGTACAGCTCTTGGCGTTTATTTGAACCGGTATTTATCGGTAGGCAGTGTGGCAATTGTAACGTGTGTGGGGAATGAGGGAAATACAAGACATCATCACACAATACGCCGCAAAGAAGATACGATAGATATCAGTGTATCCGCAAATATGAATGGATTTATGGGGCAGTTGTGGTGGCAGACGCCGGGAAGCTTGTCGGTGGATGTCATTTCACCGAGCGGGGAGACAATTCGCGAAATCCGTGCGGTTTCAGGAATCCGCTATGAGCATCGGTTTGTGCCGGAAAATACAACGGTCGAAATTTATTTTGGTGTAGCGCAGGAACTGACGAGAGAGCAGGTTGTCGTTTTTCGCTTTCAGAATCCAACGACCGGAATTTGGAAAGTGCGAACACAGTTTGATTATGAAGTTCCTAATTTTTCCATGTGGCTTACGATTCAGCAGTTTTTGGAAAAGGAAGTTGTATTTTTAGATCCGGACCCCGATATGACGGCTACAAATCCATCGACAACGCCATTTGTGACGGGAGTGTCGGCATACGACGTAAGAGATGGTGCTCTGTATCTGCAGTCAGGGCGTGGTTTTACTCCTTTTGGCTACATTAAGCCGGAAGTTGTTGCACCCGGCGTGGAACTGACGGGAACGTATCCGGGAAACCGATACGGCACAATGACGGGAACAAGTGTAGCAGCGGCTTTTGTGGCAGGAATCAGCGCACTTTTTATGCAGGAATATGCAGATGACGGTGCAAACAGTAATACGGTGCGTGAGGCACTCATCCGGGGGGCCGTGCCAAGAGGAGAACCCTATCCGAATACCGAGTGGGGTTATGGCATTGTTGATGCGTACCGGAGTATAACAGACTATTGACGGCAGAGAGCGAAAGGAGTATATTTAGGGAGAAAAAAAGAGGAGGGTACCAATGAAAGCTTGGGAAGAAAATATTCGAAAGGTTGTTCCTTATGTTCCGGGTGAACAGCCTCAGGTAAAAGATATTATAAAGTTAAATACAAACGAAAATCCATATCCGCCGTCACCGGGGGTAAAAAAGGCTCACGAAGAAATGGAAGTTTCACGGTTTGCCCTATATCCGGATCCGGCAGCAAAAGAATTAGTGACAGCACTTGAATCGTATCATGGACTGGATGCCGGACAGGTGTTTGTCGGTGTTGGTTCAGATGATGTTCTGGCACTTGCATTTCTTACGTTTTTTAATTCCGATAAGCCGATTCTCTTCCCGGATATTACATATTCGTTTTATCCTGTTTGGGCTAATGTTTACCGGATTCCGTACGAGTGTCCAAAATTGACAGACGATTTCCGAATTTGTCCGGATGATTATAAAAAAGAAAATGGCGGCGTTGTTATTGCAAACCCGAATGCCCCGACCTCTCTTGCGTTAAGCCGGGATGAAATTGAGGAAATTATTGCGGCAAATCAGGATGCCATTGTGATTGTGGATGAAGCTTATATTGACTATGGCGGAGAGAGCGCACTTTCGCTTCTGCCAAAATATGAAAATCTGCTTGTTGTGCGTACGTATTCGAAATCACGTTCCATGGCAGGTATGCGTATCGGTTATGCGATGGGAAATAAACGTTTGATTCAGGCAATGACCGATGTAAAAGAGTCAATTAACTCATATACGATGACGAGAGAATCCATTGTGTTAGGGGCGGCTTCTCTTGCTGATGAGGAGTATTTTCAGGAAAAGAAACAAATGGTGGTTGCAACTCGTGAGCGGACAAAAGAAGAATTGAGACGCCGTGGATTTGAGGTGCTTGATTCCAGCGCAAATTTTTTGTTTGCAAAATCGAATTCAGTGGATGCCGGCTGGTTATTTGAAGAACTGAAAAAAGAAAAAATCTTCGTTCGTCATTTTAATGGAGAGCGGATTAAGGATTATCTTAGAATCTCGATTGGAACCGATCAACAGATGGATTGTCTGTTGCAGGCAATCGACCGTATTATGGCATAAAAAGAACGAAAGATTGGCACGACAGAGCGACCAAGGAAAAAAGTCTTAAAATTTTTGAGAAATTAGTTGACAAGCAGGTGGTTCTATAATATAATAGGTCTTGCGTCACGGCTCAGAGACGCTGGAAAGACACAAAAATATGTGTTCAATCCGGGGTGTGGCTCAGCTTGGCTAGAGCGCTTGATTTGGGATCAAGAGGCCGCAGGTTCGAATCCTGTCACCCCGACTGCGACTGTTTTATACAGTCGCTTAATTGTATAAAAAACCCTATGCGGGTGTAGTTCAATGGTAGAACACTAGCCTTCCAAGCTAGATACGTGGGTTCGATTCCCATCACCCGCTTTTTTTGATAAAACCAGAGAAAATATTAATGAACATAAGATAAGAAGGATGTACAAGGTATAAAGGGTAACATAGCTATGTTTCTATTTCGACTTGTCATTTTTTTAACAAACTAGAGTGATGATTAGCTTACCGGAGGCTGTTATGGAAAAGATTGCTAAATATTATAATGTTAACGCTGATATTATAGTAAGTGAGTATATGAACATTGTTAAGGCAGATGAAAGTCTTTTTATGTTTCTTGGTGAAACATCGAATCTTATATTTACACATGCTATTTACCCAGCAGATGTAGTAAAGTTTGAAACAGCAATAAAGGAAGTAGATGAGGGAGAACAGGTATACGTGTCTATAAGATTAAAAAGCCGTGATGGTGATTACAGATGGATGCGTGTTTTTATAAAACCATATCATGATAAGACATCAGGAAGGTATTACAATCTTGAGATCACAGATATGTATACGTTAAAAAGACAGAATGAGGAGCTTAAGCAGATTTCAGAGATACAGACAGAATTCTTAAGTATTATAGGAGATTATCTTTTTACGTATAATATAGGCAAAGATTCTTTAAGAATAATATTACCAGGCAATGGAAGCCAGACGATAGTATTATATGAGGGAAAACTTGGTGTATGGAGCAGTGAGAAGCTTGATAACAGAATGATTGACAGTCATAGCATAAAGGATTTTGAAGGTCTGTGCATGGCTATAGCATCGGGTGAGTCTTATTTTACAAGAGATATAAAGATGAAGCTTGCAGATTATGATGAAGCAGCATGCTGGTATACATTCAAGGGTAAAAGAGTACATAAGAATGATGGTGAGAATATAATAGTGGGGGCTATCAGTCTTACACAAAACAAAGAATATCCAGCTGAAGATGTTTCTATACAGGATGAGCTAAGAGATGCAGGAACAGAGCTTCTTAATAAAAAAGCAATTACAAATTATGCTAAAAAACTTATAGATAAGAGAGTGAACCATAAGGTAACGATTGCAATTATAGATATAGATGATTTTAAAACCATCAACGATACATATGGACATATGTTTGGCGATGAGGTGCTGCGTGATGTTGCGCAGATATTAAGAGAGGCTGTCGGTCGAAATGGTATGTGTGGACGTATAGGCGGAGACGAGATGTTTATTGTCATGGAGCATTTTGAGGATGATGAATCTATAAGAAGCATACTTCGTACTATAAAGAATAATATATCGTGGCTGTATCATGATGATGTAAGGGATATTAACAAGATTACATGCTCAATAGGTACTGCCTCATATCCTGATGATGCAAGTGATTTTGATAAGCTGTTTCTGATAGCTGATAAAATGCTGTATCTTGCTAAGGAAAAGGGAAAAAACAGATATATCATATATCATCCTGACCTTCATCAAAGCTATATAATGAGTGATGAGGTTGTAGCGACAACCGAGAAGGTTTTTTATAAATACAGAAAACTTAGTATAGTTAACGATTTTATTCAGCAGTATATATGTAAGACAAGGGATTCTAGAGAATGTCTTGATATGATTATGTCAGCATTTGAGATAGATAGTATATTTTTATATGATATGTATGATGACAAGAGATATGTGTTAGCTGGTACTGTTCCAGAACTTGAGGAAAATGGTGAATTTTTAAAGGAAGATAATTATATACCGGATTTCAGGGATGATGGAATAAAGACAATAGAGAATATTATTCTCTATGAACGTAAAGCACCACATATGTTTAAAGCGTATGATACGATGGGCATCAAACAGTTGATACAGGTTGTTGTGTGTGTTGACAGAACAATTATAAATAACGATAAAAATAATTTCTGTGTTATATCTTTCAACAGAAACAGACAGCTGAAAAAATGGCCAGAGGTTGATATAGATTATCTGGGGATTATAGGTAATGTAATTGGTGAAGAATATCTGAAAGAGAAGAAAAAGAATGATAGATAGTTACATAGCGCTGGATCTTGAGACAACTGGTCTTAATCCGGCATATGACAGGATAATAGAAATAGGTATGGCAAAAGTAGAGCAGGGCAATGTGGCTGCTACATATTCTACGCTTATTAATCCTGGGATAACTGTTGGTGAACGTGTTGTAGAGCTGACAGGAATACATAACAATGAGCTTACGGATAAACCAAGGATAGAAGATGAAATCAGGAATATTCTTGACTTTATAGGAGATTATCCGATACTTGGACATAATATAATATTTGATTACAGCTTTTTAAAGAAAGCTGCGATTAATAATAATATTACATTCAGTGTTAAAGGCATAGATACACTTAAAATGGCAAGAAGGATACTTCCAGAGCTGGAGCATAAGAAGCTTGATTATCTATGTGAGTATCTTAAGGTCGATCCTGGCAGTTCACACAGGGCTTTAGATGATGCACTTAGTGCAAGTGCCATATACTGGAAAATGTATCAGATAAAAGCAGATGATTCCGGGTTTGAGACAGCTGCAGATCTAGTATATAATGTTAAGAAGGATAGCCCGATAACAGAGGCACAGAAGAATTATCTTACAGCACTTGTTAAGAAACACAATATAGTTCTGGATATTCCTGTAGAAGAGATGACTAAGAGCATAGCATCCAGAAACATAGACAGGATTATATCAGAATATGGTAAGTAGGACACATTATTTTATGGTGTTGGATTTATGAGATTATTAGGCTTGCTTCATTGCTTTGCAATGGAGCAAGCCTTTTTCTATACGTTAATCATTAAGCAGATTTATAATCAGCTCTTTGTTGACAGACTTAATCATGGAAGCATACTGTCTGAGCTTGTCTACTTTTTCTGTATGATTCTGGCTTATATATATATCCTTTAAATCAGCATAGCATGAGCGGATATCTGAACCAATGCGTATACTATATTCAAGATAATGTGTGGCATCAGTGATATCATCCTGCTCTTTAAGAATATGTCCAAGGACCGCAAGATTCTTTATAAGCAGTGTGTAATTATCTTCATACTCTGTAAGAGCCTCAAGATTAGCAACGCCATACTTAAGCTTTAAATCAGTGTTTGAATATTCTGTAAGGTTTATTATATTTTTATCCTTAACAGATATGATTTTATTGTATGCGCTGTCAGCCTCCGGGTTGTTTTTTAGAATATCTGACAGTAAAGTGTTATTTTCTTTAACAGGAAGAGTTGTGTCCCATTCGATATATTTTAAAGTACTTATATCTTTCTTTCTTGTTGCGTTAGCTTTTTGCTCGCGTTCCCAGAACTTTTTAATGTTATTTTTCTGTGAAGTATCACTTTTTTTAATATAAAGTTGAATTACAACTAATATTATTATAAAATAAGGCAATATAAAATGCATATTAAACTCCTTTATGTATGCGGAAAAGAGGATATCATGATTAATTTAAAGAATAACAAAACTAAAAGGGTTGTTGCAGCGGTTATAGTAGTCATTCTTATACTTGCGATGGTGCTTCCAATGGCAGTTTCAGCACTTATCTAGAATAGAAAGCTGACAAAGCAGTAATCCATCTATATAGGTAAGAGCTGCAATACCATTTGACCCTTACATCATAGTATAGTTGCAATTAAAAATATGTGCAAGAGAAAAATATGAAAAGGATGATTATATGAAGACAGGAAAAGTGTCAGATACAATTCTATCCAGGTCGGTATTAAAACCTGTTAATACTGTACGTGGAAAGTATGTGAAAAGACTTGATATAGGACAGGATGCAGGAGAAGTGCAGTTAGCATGCCAGGCTGATATATCATCAGATTGCAGGGATACATTGCTTATGGCAACAGCAAGTGGTTATATGCCTGTGATAAAGGCAGTTAATAACATATATGCAGCAGGTGGAGTTCCAGTTGGACTCAGTGACTGCATTGTCATGGATAAAGATTCAAGAGAAATACGTTTAAGAGAAGTTATAGCACAGCTTACGAGACAGTCAGCAATAACAGGAGTGTCAATAACAGGAGGCCATACAACAGTAAGTGGCAATGTGACATCTCCCATGGTTACAGTTACAGCAGTAGGTGTAAGACAAGAGCTAAGAAAGCAGCCACAGCCTGGAGAAAGCATTATAATGACTGGATATATAGGGATGAGCGGGATAAGGCAGCTTATAGACCGTAATTCTGATATTGTACAGGCAAGGTATAGTGATGACTATACCGCAAAGGCGTATGGCAGCGATGAAGAACTGTATATAGGTGATGTTGTTGAGCTTTTAAGGAAGAATAATATAAACTGTTATATGCATGATGTTTCAGAAGGTGGGATATTCGGTGCTTTATGGGATATGAGCGAATATGGGCATACAGGACTTGATGTGGATATAAGAAGCATATCAGTCAGACAGGAAATAATAGAAATATGTGAGCTGCTTAATGTCAATCCATATGAGCTTGAATCTATGGGATGTTTGTTAATGACATCAGACAATGATTGTGATATTATAAATATACTTAAAAGCTGTAATATAGAGGCACAGGTTATAGGAAAGGTTATAAAAGGAAGCCAGCGCATACTTCATAACAAAGATGAGGAGAGGTTTCTTGATCTTCCTAAACAGGATGAACTGTATCGCAGTGTTGAGTAAAACTGGCTGCACTATATGTAGATAAGAAGTGCAGCATTAAAACTATAATTAATTGAAAGGGTATAATGATATGAGAGAAAAAATCCTTAACTTGTTAGAAAAAAATGCAAGAATAGACATTCACGATATGGCAGTTATGCTTGGAGTCGCGGAGCATGAAGTCGCGAATGAGATTGCAGACATGGAAAAGGAACATATTATATGTGGTTACAATACCCTTATCAATTGGGATAAAACAGGTGAAGAGAAGGTCACTGCACTCATAGAGGTCAAAGTTACACCACAAAGAGGACTTGGTTTTGACAGTATAGCTGAGACTATTTATAAGTATGATGAAGTGACATCAGTATATCTTATGTCTGGTGGATTCGATTTTACAGTTATAATCGAAGGTAAAACTATGAAGTCAGTTGCACAGTTCGTTGCTGCTAAGCTTGCACCACTTGATTCGGTGTTAAGTACATCTACACATTTTGTACTTAAGAAGTATAAAGATTATGGAACTGTATTAGACGAGGAATATAAGGATGAAAGGATGCTGGTGACACCATGAGAAATGCTTTATCTAAGAAAATTATTGATATTCAGCCATCTGGTATCAGAAAGTTCTTCGATGTTGTAAATGAGATTCCGGATGCGATTTCACTAGGTGTTGGAGAGCCTGATTTTGATACACCATGGAATGTAAGAGAAGAAGGAATATATGCACTTGAAAAGGGCCGTACATTCTATACATCCAACGCCGGACTGAAAGAATTAAGAGAAGAAATATGTAACTATGTGGCAAGGAAATATAACGTAGTATACAATCCACTGAAAGAAACTCTTGTTACTGTTGGTGGAAGTGAAGCCATAGATATAGCTTTAAGATGTATGGTAGATCCTGGTGATGAGGTCATAATACCTCAGCCAAGCTATGTCTCATATCTTCCATGTGCTGTTATGGCAGATGCAGTACCAGTGTTTGTTAACCTTAAGGAAGAGAACCAGTTCAAGCTTACAAAGGAAGAACTTCTTGAACATATCACGGATAAGACAAAGATACTTATTATGCCATTCCCTAATAATCCAACAGGTGCAATCATGACAAGGGAAGAGCTTATGGAGCTTGTACCAGTTATTATAGAGAATGATTTATATGTTATATCAGATGAGATATATTCAGAGCTTACATATGGTGATGAAAGGCATTGTTCTATAGCAAGTCTTCCAGGCATGAAGGAAAGAACTATTATGATTAATGGTTTCTCCAAGGCATTTGCCATGACAGGATGGAGATTAGGATATGCATGTGGTCCGGACTATATTATAAAACAGATGATAAAGCTTCATCAGTATGCTATCATGTGTGCACCTACAAACAGTCAGTTTGCAGCAGTTGAGGCACTTAAAAACTGTGACATGGAAGTTGAAAAGATGGTTACTGCTTACGATCAGAGAAGAAGATATCTTGTTCATGAATTAAGAGAGATGGGTATAGATTGTTTTGAACCATTTGGTGCATTTTATATATTCCCATCTATTAAAAAATTCGGAATGACATCTGAAGAGTTTGCAAACAGACTTCTTGAAGATCAGAAGTTAGCAGTAGTTCCGGGAACGGCGTTTGGCGAAAGTGGAGAAGGCTTTGTAAGAATATCATATGCATATTCACTAGATAGTCTTAAAGAAGGACTAAGAAGGATAAAGAACTTTATAAATAAGCTATGATGATTCAATGTCGTATTCTCTTAGCCATCTATATGAAAGCCAGGTTAATAGCAGCTGGTTTTATACATTAAGGTAAATGTTAATTGAGTTTAAATACAGACAGGAGGAACAGAATATGGCAGGTATTAGTGCGGATTTGATAAACCCATTTCTTATGGCAGCAACAAGCATTATGAAAGACATATGTCAGACAGATATGAGTATAGGAAAACCATATGTTAAGAAAACTGAGTTCGAGGATGAAACTGTTGCGATTATGATAGGTATTACAGGTGAGATGAAGGGGCAGGTACTTATGGCGTTTTCATATGCCAATGCACTTAACGTAGCCTCAAGAATGATGATGGGAATGCCTGTAACAGAGCTTGACGATATGGCAACAAGTGCTATAAGTGAACTTGGAAATATGATTATGGGTAATGCAGCAACCATATTTTCAACAAAGGGAATTGTGATAGATATAACACCACCGACTGTATGTCAGGGCTCTATGACGATAACACAGACATATGCACAGAATATATGTGTTCCTATACAGGCAGGAGATGGACTTTCACTTGAGCTTGATATAGCTATTAAGACGGAATAAGAGAAAGGACTAACAGAAAGAAATAATATGCTTAATATAGTGTTACATGAACCAGAAATGCCAGCTAATACTGGAAATATAGGAAGAACATGTGTGGCAGCAGGAGCAAGGCTGCATCTCATAGAACCATTAGGATTTAGCATTAATGATAAGATGGTTAAAAGAGCAGGGCTTGATTACTGGGATAAACTGGATGTTACGGTTTATAACGATTATGAGGATTTTCTGAAAAAGAATCCAGGTGCTAAAATATATATGGCAACAACCAAGGCACATAAAACATATTCTGATGTGCATTATGAAGATGACTGCTATATAATGTTTGGTAAGGAAAGCGCAGGTATTCCAGAGGATATTCTTGTTTCTAATGAAGATACATGTATAAGAATACCTATGATAGGAGATATAAGGTCTTTAAACCTGTCGAATTCGGTTGCAATAGTGGCATATGAAGCATTAAGGCAGCATGATTTTAAAGACATGCGCCTTAATGGACATCTGCATAAGCTTCATTGGAAGGATGAATAGTAGTAGTACAGCTAAAGGTTTTCCAGTGGCTTAACAGATGGTATAGTATTTACTTTTTATCTAGTGGGAGTGTGAATATAAATTCAGTTCCTACATCTTTGGTGCTTATGACATCGATATGTTCTTCATGGGCCTGGATAATTTCTTTGACAATAGACAGTCCAAGACCAGAACCTTTTTTATCCCGGCCTCGTGAAGCATCTGATTTATAGAATCTGTCCCATATTTTGTCAATATCCTCTTTAGATATACCGCTTCCGGAATCTTTTATGGATATCTGTGCTTTTTCACCTTTTTCCCTGACGGTTACGTATATGAAAGAATTATCGTGGCTGAACTTTATTGCATTATCAATAAGATTATAAATAACCTGCTGGATTTTCTGCTTATCAGCTTTTACATTTTCAATATTCCCAGCAAATGTAAGGCTGAACTTGATGTTTTTTTTCTTACATGTTCCCTCAAGTGTTTCTATAGTATGTTTAATAACAGAGTTGATATCAAATGTGCTTATATCAAGCCGTACGCTTTTAGGGTCAAGCTCATTAAGCGTAAGGATATTACTTGTAAGCTTAGTAAGTCGGTCAGTCTCAAAAAGAACAATGTTTATATACTTATTTATCATCTCAGCAGGTATGGTGCCATCCTCAATAGCCTCAAGATACCCTTTTATAGAAGTAAGAGGAGAGCGGAAATCATGGGATATGTTAGATAAGAATTTCTGCTGGAATTTATCCATTTCGTTTAATTCCTGTGCCATATAGTCAAGTGATGCCGCAAGTCGTCCTATTTCGTCGTTGTGTTTAGACTGTATGCGGTAAGACAGATTTCCTTTTCCATATTCGATAGTTGCTTTAGTAAGTTCGTTTATAGGTGCATGTATACATACAAAATATAATATGAGCATAGATAAAGACAATATCATAGAAATAGCAAGTGTCAGATAGTTAGTGTTAAATGTCTGGTAAACACGGTCGGTAAGCACACTTTCAGGAAGGTTTATGACAACATATCCAACAATTGAAAAATCACTGGTTATAGGGGAATACACACTAAGCATATTTTCGTTGAACAGACCAAAAAAGTTGCCAAGGTGAGAGTGCTCTCCGTTAAGGCTTCCGTAGTCAAAGTCATCCACCTCATAAAGGCAGTCTTCTTTGGATGCCTTGCCTGTATATCCAGTGTCAAGCAGTACTTTTCCTTCAGGCTCAATAAACATTATGCGTGTATTATTAAGATGGGATAATATGTTAAGGTTAGTTCTTATAGCCGGCATACGATTAGAGGCAAGAAAGTCAGTACCATATTCAACAGATATTTCTGTTGCCTGCTGATAAAGATTATTGGAATAATAATTATATATTCTGTTATAATCACATCTATAGCATATAGTAGTAACAGCTGCAAAGCTGGTTATGGCAACGACTATATATAGTAAAATCTGCTTTATAAGCATATTGTATTTCATAATAATCTCCATTCTTGCGTGTGAAAAATCTTATTTTTCACACTGATCTCCCATCTTAAATGTGTGTATGGTGCTTAAGTGTATAACAGCCATGCATGAATACGTATATAAAGCATTATCTGGTTACGAACTTATAGCCGATACCCCATACTGTTTCTATTGCCCATTTGTTATGGTCATTTATTTTTTCACGTATTCTTTTAATGTGTACATCCACAGTTCTTGTATCACCTATATAATCATAGCCCCATATATTGTCAAGGAGCTGTTCTCTTGTAAATACCTGGTTAGGAGCCGAAGCAAGAAAATACAGCAGCTCGAGCTCTTTTGGCGGCATTTCTACTGATTTTTTATAGTAGGTTACTGAATAGTTATCAAGATTGACAACAAGGTCAGGATAAGTTACACATTTGGAAGATTCATTAGGAGTTATTGCTGACTGAGGAAGATGATAGCGTCTTAAAACTGCTTTGACACGGGCAACCAGCTCCTTGGTTTCAAAGGGTTTAATCATATAATCATCTGCCCCAAGTTCAAGCCCAAGAACTTTATCAAATGTCTCACCTTTTGCAGATAACATAATTATAGGGGTGTTATTATTCTTTCTTATTTCCCTGCATACCTGATAACCATCAATACCAGGAAGCATAAGATCAAGAAGGATGAGATTGGGCTTGAATGAAGGAAGTGCATCCAGTGCACTTTCCCCATCATATACAATCTTTGTTTCAAAACATTCTTTAGTAAGATACAGAGAAATCAATTCTGCTATATTTTCATCATCATCCACGATAAGGATTTTTTGTTTAGTAACCATAAGAGGTCTCCTTTTCTTTGCGATAAAATATCATAGTATGTCAGTCTTTAAAGGTAACAATAGTCACGCCTTCGGCCCCTTCACCTATCTGTCCTAAGCGGAACTCTTTTATATAAGGTATTCCACGAAGATAAGAGGTTATACCGGAGCGCAGCGCACCTGTGCCTTTACCATGTACAATCCTTACCTGTGGAATCTTCGCAATATATGCATCATCAAGATATTTATCAAGTACTGCTATTGCTTCATCTACGGTATAACCAAGGAGATTTATTTCCGATGAAACAGAAGAAGACTTTGACATTTTGATTTTACTTGAACCGCTGCCAGACTTTGAAGCTGCTGCTTTATTATCTTCCGGGTCTTTATAGCCTTTAAGGATAGCAAGATTTTTTATGTCCATCTTAGTATTAAGGCTTCCTATAAGTACAGAAACCTGATTTTTGTTCTTGTGTATCTGTGTAACTGTACCTATAACATTCATAGTGAGAACCTTAACATGCATGCCAGGCTTGAATTCAGATATATCATGAGCCTTTATGGTCTGAGGTTTAACTGGTTCAAGTTTAAGCTTTTCCTGACGGTTGTTTATTTTTTCGCGTATTTCACTACGATGCTTTTCAAGCTCTTTGACTGACATACCATGCTTGTTCATGGCATTAATAGTCTTATCTGCATATTCCTTGGCATCACGAAGTATGCGAGCAGCATCTTCGTTGGCCTTTCTTATGATTTTATCAGTACGCTCATCAAGCCTTTCAGTTTTCTTTGTGAGTTCAGCCTTTAGGGTCTTAATCTGTTCCTTATACTGAGCCAGCTCTTCGCGTTCTTTTTCAATAGTTACACGGCTTTGTTCAAGGTCTGTTACAAGATCTTCGAATCTTATATCTTCTGAATCAAGACGTCTTGAAGCATCAGCTATGATTTCATCAGACAAGCCAAGCTTTTTTGATATTGCAAATGCATTACTTTTGCCAGGAATACCAATAAGAAGACGATAAGTAGGGCGAAGAGATTCAACATCAAACTCACAGCATGCATTTTCTACGCCATCAGTTGTAAGCGCATACATCTTGATTTCACTGTAGTGGGTTGTTGCCATAGTGGTTATTCCACGTTTGTGAAGATTATCAAGTATGGATATTGCGAGGGCTGCACCTTCAGTAGGATCAGTTCCGGCACCTATTTCATCAAACAATATAAGGCTTTTACTGTCAGCCTTCTTTAGGATATCAACAGTATTAGTCATATGTGAACTAAAGGTACTAAGACTCTGCTCAATACTCTGTTCATCACCGATATCAGCAAATATATCATCAAATACAGCTATATCGGAGTGGTCAAGTGCGGGGATGTTAAGCCCGGCCTCAGCCATAAGAGTAAGGAGACCTACAGTCTTTAGCGAAACAGTTTTACCGCCGGTATTAGGACCAGTTATTATAAGAAGGTTAAAATCTGTTCCAAGGTATATATCAATCGGAACAACCTTATGTGGTTCAATGAGAGGATGTCTTCCCTTCTTTATGTTAATTCGACCGTCAGTATTCATAACAGGACGGCTGCAGTTATAGTGCCTTGATAGCAGGGCTTTGGCAAATATACAATCAAGCTGTGTAAGAATGTTATAATCAGATAAAAGTGTATCAGTATGACAAGAAGCCTTTTCACTTAAGTCTGCAAGTATAACTTCTATCTCAGCCTGCTCTTTAAGCTCAAGCTCGCGAATATCGTTGTTTAGCTTAACAACAGAGGCCGGTTCTATAAAAAGTGTTGAGCCTGTGGCTGACTGGTCATGTACCATACCTGGCATAGCTGATTTGTATTCAGCTTTAACAGGAAGACAGAATCTTCCCTGCCTTGTTGTTATGACATAATCCTGAAGATACGTTCTTGTTGATGGTGAATTCAAAAGCTTATTAAGTTCAGTGTGTATGCGGTCAGCAGCCTGATTTTTTTTGCGTCTTATATCGCGCAGTGTAGAGCTTGCATCATCGCTTATCTCATCCTCTGATATAATACATTTCCTGATGGCATTCCCAAGAAGTGTAAGAGGGTCAAGAATATCTATCATAGGCTGGATAGAATCATTTCTTGTTTCATAATAGTTTTTAACATGAGCAGCACACTCAAGAAGCATGCTGATGTTAAGAAGCTCAAGAGCGTTAAGAGAGCTTCCAACCTTAAGACGGGCAAGACTTGCACGTATATCTTTTATTCTTGAGAAATCTACGCTGCCTTTCTGGTAAACTCTTGTGAGAGCATCGTTTGTTTCATCAAGAGCTGCGTTGATATCATCAATGTTATTCATTGGAACAAGAGCCTTAAGAGTCTGTCTGGCACCATCAGAACATGCCATAGACACAAGGGATGATATTATTTTATTATATTCAAGTGTTATTAAAGTTTTTTTATTCAATGTAGTACTCCGATATATTATTTTTTATAAATGTATTTTACAGCATTTGCGCATAAAAAACTATATGATATAGTAATAAATATGCAAAAAAGGAACGCTTATTAATAGCTTTGACATAGTTTGTTCATAAATATAAGTTATCATAAAAAGAATAATGAAGAAAAAACCGATAACCTATGATATAATGAGCGCAAAAGAATAAGGAAGCGGCTGCGAAGCAGACATTTACTTTTCTTGCGCCATTAACGAATGAACAGTCATGCGTAAGCAGGACGAGAAAGCGCGAAGCGCGGGTTCATGAGTGTACGTGTTAAGAAAGAGTAAATTATGATATAATGAGCGCAAAAGAAAAGGAATATAAGATATAATGAGCGCTGAGGAATAATATGGAACACAAAAATAACGGACATGAGCAGGAATATCCGCTGTATACAGAGAAGATAGTGCCAAGCCCAAAGGTGAAATACAGAAGACTTATCAAGACTGTGAAAATACTTCTTCTTATAATAGCTATAGGCGTTATATATGCTGTTGCAGATAAGATAGTTATACCAGTGATCATGGATAAAATAGCTGTAAGAAACAGAGTTGTTGATCATATAGAATTTACAAGGGATGAGTATCCTGATCCTGAAACGCAGCAGATAGAAGATCAGAGACAGATTAAGAATGATTATGATGCAATCATACAGTCATTAAGAAGCAAGGTATCTGATGTGCAAAGAACAGTTGTTACAGTCAGGGAATATGTATCAGGTCGTTATAATGACAATGATAGTGATACGCCATATGTGTCAGAAGAGATACAGGATGATCTTGTAAAACTGGAAAATAATGTTGAAGGATATTCTACGATGGGGCTGCTTGTAGGACATCTGAATGGGAGATATATGATATTAACCTCACAGTCATATACTGCGGCTGTAGAAGAATATGCGGTTGTTGTGCAGGATTCTGATGAATATAAGGCGGAGCTTGTATGCTCTGATGAACTGACGGGTATAAGTATAATAAGCATATACGATACACAGGTGACAGATGCTGATAGGCAATATATGAAGGTTGCGGATCTTGACAACTCTTATGTACTAAACAAAGGTGATATGGTAATAGCTACAGGGAAGATATATGGGACAAGTGGTGCTATTGATTATGGGACTATAACTAACAGAACCGTGGCCAATTCTATAGATAACAATTATGAGATATTTGAGACTAATCTTTCATGCATGAAGGATGATTATGGTTTTTTATTTAATTCAGATGGCAATGTCGTAGGAATATCCCAGGTGAATTCAGATTCCAAGCTTAAAGCAATAGGAATATCTGACCTTAAATGTATGATTGAGTGTATGATTAACAGACAGGGAAAGATGTATTTTGGAATAGTAGCCCAGAATGTGGATAGTGAGCTTTCAGAAAAGAATGGAATTCCAATGGGAATATATATATCAAAGGTGGATAATGATTCACCAGCATACCAGGCAGGACTGCAGCCAGGCGATATAATACAGGGCATAAACAAAATGCCTTGTTATTCTATACAAAGACTTAATGATAAGATATATGACAGCTCGGCAGGACAGGTTATTAATGTATCCATAAAAAGAAAGGGAAAATCAGGATACTTTGATGCGTCCTATGACGTATCAGTTGAGCTAAGATAAGCTAAAGAAAAATAATGATTATTTGTAATAGGAATGGAGAATTTAATTATGCGATTTATTGAAACTTTTAAAGATGGCGACAGAATATCTGATGTATACTTATGCAAGTCAAAGTCAACAGCACTTACAAAGACAGGCAAAGAATATGAGAATGTAATGCTTGCAGATAAAACAGGGCAGATAGATTCCAAGATATGGGATGTGAATTCTGGTGGAATAGGAGACTTTGATGTAAATGATTATGTATATGTAAGTGGACAGGTGACAAGTTACAATGGTGCACTTCAGTTTAAGATAGAAAGAGCACGTGTGGCAGCAGAAAATGAATATTCACAGTCAGATTATATACCAGCTTCAAGGTTTGATATTGAAGATATGTACAAGGAACTTCTTGGCTATGTCAATAGTATAGAAAATGTGTACATAAAACAGCTTCTTACAGCTTTTTTTGTGGATGATGAAGCATTTATCAAAAGATTTAAGAATACATCAGCTGCAAAGACGGTACATCATGGTTTTTTAGGCGGACTTCTTGAACATAGCCTTAGTGTTACAAGGTTGTGTGATAAGATTAGTGGGAATTATGAGTTTTTGAACAGAGATCTTCTTATAAGCTGTGCAATGCTCCATGATGTAGGAAAGGTAAAGGAACTTTCTGAATTCCCAAGAAATGATTATACAGATGAGGGGAATTTCTTAGGACATATTGTTATGGGATATGAGATGGTTATGGAAAAGATAAAGAATATACCAGATTTTCCACCAATAATAGCAAATGAGATGGGACATTGTATATTATCACATCATGGTGAGCTTGAATATGGTTCACCTAAAAAGCCTGCAATAGCAGAAGCAGTAGCACTTTCAATGGCAGATAATATAGATGCAAAGCTTGAAACATTAAGGGAGTGCTTTGAAGCTAAGGATACCAATGACTGGCTTGGCTTTAACAGATGGCTGGATTCTAATATAAGAAGGACAAGCTTTTAGGACATCTTTTGACCATGACATCATTGTAATGCTATAACGAGCAGATTGTAAATGCAGTAAAACAGGAAAAAAGATAGAAAAATATAAGATAAGTGGAAATGGAGATAAGGATGTCATACAGTAAGAATGATTGTGTGGAGCTGACTATTGAAGATATAGGTGTATCTGGTGAAGGAATTGGAAAAGTAGACGGTTATACTTTGTTTGTGAAGGATACAGTAATCGGTGATGTTGTACGTGTTAAAATAATGAAAGCTAAAAAGAATTATGGCTATGCAAGACTGATGGATATAATTAAACCATCTAAGGACAGAGTGGAACCAGCATGTCCGATTGCCAGACAGTGTGGTGGCTGCCAGATACAGGCTATGAATTATAATGCACAGCTTAAATATAAGCAGAAGCTTGTAAAAGATAATTTGCTAAGAATAAGTGGACTTACAGAAGGTGTTGACTATGAAATGTGTGAGATACTTGGTATGGATACACCTTTCAGATATCGGAACAAAGCACAGTATCCTGTAGGAGAGGATAAGGACGGCAATATTGTCATGGGCTTTTATGCAGGACATACACATTCGATTATTGCATGTCCTGATGATGACTGTATGCTTGGACATAGAGATAATGCATTTATACTTAACGCTGTAAAAGAATGGATGAAGGAATACAGGGTACGTGCTTATAATGAAAATATACATAAAGGAACAGTCAGGCATGTGCTTATAAGGACAGGATATCATACAGATGAGGTTATGGTATGCCTTGTGACTAAGAAAATGCTAAGAAAAGAGGCAGCAGACGGACTGGTTAAAGCTATACAGAAGCTTAAGTTAAATGTTGCATCACTGGTTGTAAACATAAACAAAGAAGATACGAATGTGATTCTTGGCAAAGAATGTATAACTCTTTACGGAAGACCATATATTGAGGATTATATAGGAGATATAAAGTTTCAGATTTCACCGCTTTCATTCTATCAGGTTAATCCTAAGCAGACGGAGGTTTTATATAACAAGGCACTTGAGTTTGCAGGGCTTAAAGGAAATGAAAGCGTATGGGATATGTATTGTGGCATTGGAACAATATCATTATTCCTTGCAAAGAAAGCTGGTAAGGTATATGGAGTTGAGATAGTACCACAGGCCATAGAAGATGCAAAGAATAATGCTAAGATTAATAATATAGATAATGCAGAGTTTTTTGTTGGCAAGGCAGAAGAAGTTGTTCCAGCATTTTATAAAAAACAGACAGGCGTACAATCTGATAACGATTCAACAGACAGTAAAGAATATGATATGACAAGGCCAGATGTAGTTGTGGTGGATCCTCCAAGAAAGGGCTGTGATAAAAAACTGCTGGACACGATAGTAAGCATGACTCCGGACAGGATAGTATATGTAAGCTGTGATTCAGCAACGTTGGCAAGAGATCTTAAACTGTTGGTGGAATATGGATATAAGGTGGAAAAAGTACAGCCGGTAGATCAGTTTGGAAATACGGTACATGTAGAAAATGTTTGCTTGCTGTCGAAGAAACTTTGAGCTTATGGGGGTTAGCGGGCTTTTTTGAAGATTATTTATCTGTGTTTTTAACAGAAAAAATGTAGATAGAAAATAGAAATTTAAGAGGGGTGCAAAAATTTGCGGAAACACCAGACGTGCGCCGGAATAGTATAGGCCTACAGACGTGTGCGAATAATATATGTTTCTTTAGAAAAAATCGAATGAATTAAGAAAGACCATAAGAAGGATGCGTAAGAAAAAAGAAATTTTTTTTTGATAATAGGTTTTGCTGACATTAATACCACATCAAATTGGTCTTGTTGAAGAGTTTGTATTCAGAGGATTCATTTTTGAAAAAATCAAACGTGTTGCTGGTAAGGATATCATAGCAGTTATTATTTCATCATTCTTTTTCGGGGTGTTTCATTTCTTCAGTGGAAATCTTGTACAAATGGTTATGACAGCGTGCATAGGAGCATTTTTCTGTTTTTGCATCTGCTTTGTTATGAGGTTTCCGACCATTGCCACATTGTTTTTGGATTTGGAATTTCTTGATTCGATTATAGTTTTATGATAAAATATCCGAAAATACGGAAAATATAGAAGGATATTATAGTATGAACATATATGAAAAAATCTTTGCTAGACTAGAAGAATTACATATGAGCCAAATTGAATTATCACGAAGAACTGGTATTGCTACCAGTACAATCAGCGACTGGCGTAAGAAAAAGATTAATCCACAGGCAGATAAATTGGTCTCTATTTGCAAGGCTCTAGATATGTCACTTGTGGATTTGCTTTGTGATGAGAAAGTAGTAGAGCAATCAATCGAAACAGACTTTGTGTCTGATGGTCAACATATTATTGAATTATTTATGGACTCAGATTTAGAAACAAAAAGAAGATTACTAAGATATTTTGAATTGATTGAAATCTGCAGAGAAATCAATCAAGAAAATGAGTTAAAAAATATTAAGCGAAATGTTTCAGTTATTCAGGATGCTGACGGCAACAATATTGTTATGATTAACGATATTGCATTTAAAGGAAAACGTTCTGTAGAGTGGAGTGATGTTGAAAAATATCTTAGGCAGTATGTGGGAGACATTTATCGAATAGCTGAAACAGAAGATATTATTTATATCGGTACAGATCTTCCTGATGAATATTCTGGCTCAAATTACACAAAGCATATAAAGGGGACTATTGCTAAAGCGAAAGCCAATGCTGCGCAGGCTATCCCAGAGATGATAGAAATCGCAACATCAAAGACTTTTGAAGATAATAAGAAAAATAAGCACAGCAGACATGCAAAAAATGGATGGTACCGTTATGACACAAGATTTGCATTGCCAGTATATGATGAAAATGGAGATGTTGAGCGATACAATGTATTCAGTGCGAGAATATTAATCAGACATGCATCTTCAGGAAAAATGTACTTGTATGATGTCTTGAAAATAAAAAAAGAAACGAGCAAGTCCTGTCAGGAATAATCCCTACCCGGTGAAAACCCATTTCCTTTATGATGCTATGGTACAATAAGAAATGATGTTTGTCAATCCGAATAATCGAAAATATTTGCACATACTGAGAATATTGAAACGGTCATACTTTTACGGGATAAAAATGCTCTTGCAAGCGTTCAAGGGGGAAAAATAATATATTTTGCACCAACACGTCCGCGAATGTTAATGCGAGATAAGGTTTCAATGCATATAGAGACGTGCGTTTTATTGTCCTGAAAGGCTCCAGATGCTGAAATTAAGATAAGATTGGATATGTCGGAATTAGATATAACAAGTGCAGAAGGCAAGGCAAAAGTGCCACAAGTAACTGCTAAAAAAAGGGAAGCTATTATAGATTATTAAAAATTAAAGAGGAGCCGGATCACTCCGACTCCTCCAAGTATGTGTCCGCAAACACATACCCCAAT
>ERZ826613.1676-NODE-1676-length-24870-cov-4.824380_pt1 | contig 24870 bp, 20 predicted proteins | sample MGYA00519925_ERZ826613 | MGnify/ENA primary metagenome ERZ826613 (study PRJEB31778, sample SAMEA3449236) | human gut metagenome | biome: human gut; feature: human-associated habitat; material: faeces | place: United Kingdom | collected 2010/2012 ... | reverse complement strand
ACCTGTAACCGGCTGATCCGTAGTCAGCTACTCTATTCAGTTGAGCTACGCGACCGTTATTTTGTTTTAACGGGTGCAAAGATACGGACTTTTCCCGAATTAGCAAGCTTTTCACCGACTTTTTTTGTAGAAAATTATTCTATGAACCGATAATTGAATAGTTGTAAACCTATACTTAGTCCGACATTCCACTCCCTTTTCGGTGAGCTATAATGATTTACATATGCAGAGATATCTCCAAAAGGCAATTGACATACAACAGAAATTTCTCCTAAATATTCAAACTTGGAGAAAGCTTTTCCGTAATATGCTTTATTCAACGAGTTTTTTTCGATTGGATAAATAAGCATAAAACCATAAAATTCTCCCCGGAGATGGAACATCTGGCTTAAACGGTAAATAGGCCGAATGCCGGCTCCGACAAATTGATTGGCACGAAAGGCTTCATTGTAGGTCAATTTGCTATGTAATGTAGGGGAAAACTCTCCGGCTTGCATCATTGTTGCCGTATAGTTCTCGGAGAAGTTTTTGGAGGCATACAGGGCTTTCAAATACCATCCTAAAACCCAATGTTCACTCATATTATGATATTTCTCTTTCATATAAGATAATTGCAGCCAGGAGTGATGATCTTTGTTGTTACTGGTCGTACTTCCTTCGCCCGGATAGAATCGTTCTTTTCCAACGAAAATCTGGGCTACAAGGGCTTCTCTGTATCCACGTGTAGGATATTGTTTGGAATTAAGAGTACTTCCATTAAAACTAATTGATCCACCAAATAAATCATAGCGGCTTTTATCAAATTTGTCATTTCCAAAGTCAATGACACTTTTTTGAAAATATTTATCCTCTATTCTTGCAATTCCTACTCCAAACTCTGCTCGCTTGCTCGAAAGGAAAGGTAATCCAACCTGTAATTTCAAGAAACGTTCGTCTTTCTGGTTAAAGGCCGGCTTGTTATTTCGCGAAAAAAGTTTGTCCTTCTTAAAATAGTCGAAAGTACTGATCGAACCTATAAGACGATACGAGGTAGGAATGGCAGTGGCAAAGTCTATTTTTGCCATAAATTGCACGTTGTTATATACCTTTCCAAGTTGCCCGTCAAGAATAAACTCTTTGGCATAGTAGTTTAAGTCCTGATAACTAAGTCCCAGGTAGATCTGATTCGAATTGGAGGTGGATATGTTACCTCCCAGCCGTACAGCAAAGTTGTTTTCCAGTTTGACTTTTAAATGCAGATCATAGGTGTCATCTTCCGGATTATAAATTGCATGCGGTATGATTTCTGAAATCATTTTATCTGATAGCAATCGAAAATAACCTTGCTTTAAATCTTCATAGGTGAATTCTTTGTTATCCGACTTATGAAATTCTTTCTTCATATATGCCTGTTGTTGTGGATTAGCTCCATCAATGATGATATTTTTAAAACGTAGTTCCGGGAAATTACTACGGTATACCATTCTCCTTAAACGAATATTGTCCAGATTCACACGCCGATGGATACGGCTTTTGATAGAATCCATCATGCTGATGGTTCGATTATATCCTATATCATGTAATTCGTCGATGCGTTGAAAATCCATCAGGTTGACGTTGTCATATTTGAACGTCATTAAAATCCCCATAGAGTCCGGAATAGAATAGTCGGTTTTCTGCATCACCATATTCTCAATTTGACTCATGAGGTCATTTTCCTTGGGTTTAGTGGGATTGGTGGATACAACGCTTCCTATAATGACATCCGGATGGAAATCATCTCTCATGACGTCCGTGGGAAAGTTATTATAGATACCTCCATCGTAGGCCAGTACATTGTCTATTTCAATGGGTTTAAACATGAAAGGGAAGCTCATGGAAGCTCTGACGGCATCTCCCAAATCTCCTTCCTTCATGACTAACTGTTTTTTATTGTACACATCGGACGCAATGCAACGGAAAGGAACAAAAAGTTTATCAAAATCTCCCTTACAAGCGGCCGTAGCACGTGCATATAGGTCAACAAACACGAGATTCATTTGAATCGGGTTGACAACACTGGTAGGCAGGAATTGAGGTTTTAAACTCTTCAGTGAATCTTTGAATGAAAAACGAATATTGAAAAATTCGGGAGTGGGAAGATTCTTTTTGAAATGATATACGTATTTCTCTTCCACTTCTCCGGAATACCATCGTTTAAAGTCCTCCGATTTGAGTAGTTCTACCATGTCATCAGGAGAGTATCCCATGGCATACAAGGAGCCGATAATGGCTCCCATGGAAGTACCAGCAATGTAGTCAATAGGGATGTTGTTTTCTTCCAATGCGCGAATGATGCCGATGTGCGTCATTCCTTTGGCGCCACCACCGCTTAATACAAGTCCTACTTTTTGGGCATGGATAGCCGGGATAATCAGCCATAAAGTAATGAACACTAAAAAAATCTTTCTCATAACCCAAATCAAACAATTGAATTTTTTGTCTATTAAGTGTTCAAATATATACAATACTTTTCAATTAATCGATATTTTGCCGATCGTTTTAAATTGAAAAAGAGCATTACAACGTGTATTTAACGTTGAATGCTCTTTCTTGAAGTATGTGTAATGTTTAAAGGGGCGATATTAAATCAGCTCAATGCTACGTTTTACGAAGTTATTCAAAGCTTCACCTCTTAACATATTGTTTTGAAGTAAGGCCAGATCGATAAGCTGGCGGATAACTTTGTTATTGCTTGCATAGCCGATAAAGATAGCTTCTTTCTTGCTTTTCAGATCATCCCACTTCTTGTCGAGATCGTTTAATTCATCTTTTTCAGCTGTTGGGATGTCTTCTTCCTTTTTATCCTTCTGTTTGTCTTTCAACTCATTACGTTGTTTGTTGACGTTATCCATTTCGGAGAGTATCGGAGCTACTTCTGCTTGACATGCATTCTCTTCTTCATTCAATACTTGTTTTATCAACTTGTGGTCTGAATTCAGGATCAGATTGAACATGTCAGGCATTTCACCGTAGAAGCTCATTCCGGCTTGAATATTCGCCATTTCTTTCATACGACGCATATATTCGCTTTGAGTAATCATGACCGGAGCCGAATTTTCTCCCAACGCCTGCGTCATCACATTGAATTCAACCTTATCCATTTTAGGCAATTGACTCTTGAAGGCTGTTGTGATTGCATCTTGTTTGTTGGCTTCCAGAGTTTCACCTTTCTTGTCTTCTTTTACAATCAGATTGTCAACAACATCACTGTCTACACGGGTAAAACGGGATTTCTCAAGCTTTTGCTCCAACATACTTACCATAGCTACATCTAACTGGCCATCCATGAGCAAGACATTATAGCCTTTATTGGTTGCAGCCTCAATATAGCTGTATTGTTCGTCCTTGTTATTTGCATACAGATAGATTAGATTTCCATCTTTGTCTGTCTGGTTATCTTTAATAAGGGTCTGATATTCCTCGAATGTGTAATGTTTGTCATTTGTATCGGTGAAAAGGGCAAATTTTTGCGCTTTATCATAGAAATCCTCTTGTGTGAGCATTCCATAATTGATAAATATTTTCAAGTCGTTCCATTTTTCTTCAAACTGCTTACGATCATTCTTGAATATAGACTGCAAACGGTCGGAAACTTTCTTGGTGATATAAGTTGAAATCTTCTTTACGTTTGAGTCGCTTTGCAAGTATGAACGGGAAACGTTCAACGGAATATCCGGAGAATCTATTACTCCATGTAACAAAGTCAGAAAGTCTGGTACAATGCCTTCAACAGAGTCTGTTACATATACTTGATTGCAATATAACTGAATCTTGTTCTTATTTAATTCTATATTGCTCTTTACCTTCGGGAAGTAGAGAATACCAGTCAGATGGAATGGATAATCCACATTCAGGTGAATCCAGAAGAGTGGTTCATCAGACATTGGATATAGCTTGCTATAGAATGATTTGTAATCTTCATCCGAAAGTTCGCTAGGTTTGCGTGTCCATAAAGGAGTGGTATCATTGATTATATTATCTTCAGCCGTTTCTACCTGTTTGCCGTCTTTCCATTCTTTCTTTTTTCCAAATGCAATAGGAACAGGAAGGAAGCTGCAATATTTCTTCAGAAGTTCGGAGATACGTGCTTCTTCGAGGAATTCTTTGCAGTCGTCATCAATGTATAAGATGATATCTGATCCACGATCGGCTTTTTCTATTTCTTCAATAGTGAATTCGGGGCTGCCATCACAAGTCCATTTTACGGCTTTTGCATCGTCTCTGTATGATTTAGTGATAATCTCCACTTTCTTTGCAACCATAAAGGCAGAGTAGAAGCCAAGTCCGAAATGTCCGATAATGGCATTTGCGTCGTTCTTATACTTCTCCAGGAAGTCATTAGCTCCAGAGAAAGCTATTTGATTGATATACTTCTCTATTTCTTCTGCAGTCAAACCGATACCACGGTCAGAAATGGTAATAGTATCTTTGCCTAATTCAACGTGAACAGTTAAGTCACCCAGTTCACCTTTGAATTCGCCAATAGAAGCAAGCGTATTCAGCTTCTGAGTGGCATCTACCGCATTGGATACTAACTCGCGCAGAAAAATCTCATGGTCACTGTACAAAAACTTTTTAATGATAGGGAAAATGTTTTCTGTTGTAACCCCAATATTACCTTTTTGCATAATACGTATATTTTTTTAGTTTATCTATTGATTAATTTTAATTGATATTTGTCCATATAGAGACAAAAAAAATGCCAGACCCGAAGGTCTGACATTATGGCATATTAAATTATTTTCTTATTCAGGAAATAACTCTATTCCGGAGAAACAACTTTCATCTCCAATTGGCCTTTTTCTTCATTAAGAGTTACTTGAATAGTATCTCCCTCTTTTAAAGACGAGGAAATGATGAGTTCGGATATACCATCCTCCAGATAGGTTTGAATTGCGCGCTTCAAAGGACGGGCGCCATATTGTACGTCATATCCCTTGCTAGCGATGAATTCTTTTGCTTTATCTTCAATAACAAGCTTGTAACCAATAGATTCTATTCTATCGTATAATCCTTTTAGCTCTATGTCTATAATCTTAGTTATCGCTTCCAGAGAAAGTTGATCAAACGTGATAATCTCATCTACACGATTGATGAATTCAGGCGCGAATGATTTATTTAGAGCTTTTTGTATTACACTTCGCGAGAATTCTTTATCATCCAGACGGCTTTGTGTCGCAAAACCAACACCACGTCCAAATTCTTTCAGCTGGCGGGTTCCGATATTGGAAGTCATGATAATAACGGTATTTTTGAAATCTACCATTCTGCCATAACTGTCAGTCAGACGACCCTCATCCATTACCTGAAGCAGAATATTGAATACATCCGGATGTGCTTTTTCTATTTCATCAAGCAATACAATAGAGTATGGTTTACGGCGCACTTTTTCTGTCAGCTGGCCACCTTCTTCATATCCTACGTATCCCGGAGGTGCCCCAACCAAGCGTGAAACAGTGAACTTTTCCATATATTCACTCATATCGATACGAATCAGTGCATCGGCAGAACCGAACATATACTTGGCCAACTCTTTTGCTAGGTGAGTTTTACCAACTCCTGTCGGACCTAAGAACATAAACGTGCCAATGGGCTTATTAGGATCTTTGAGTCCTACACGGCTTCGCAAAATGGCTTTGACCAGCTTTTCTATCGCTGTGTCTTGTGCGATGACTTTAGCTTGCAAATCTTCTTTCATACCTGCTAGCTTGATGCCTTCGGCCTGTGCCATTCGTTGTACTGGAATGCCTGACATCATTGAGATAACATTGGCAATTTCTTCTGCATCAACAGTTTGCCTGTTTTCTTTTAGATTGGCTTCCCATTCTTTTTTCATCTCATCCAATTGGATAGAAAGTTCTTTCTCCTTATCACGGAAGCTGGCTGCAAGTTCAAAATTCTGCGATTTTACGGCTTCATTTTTCTTGTTTTTAGCTTCTTCGATCAGCTTTTCCTGTTCTTCTATCTCTTTGGGTACATTGACATTGGTAAGATGTACACGTGAGCCGGCTTCATCTAAAGCATCAATGGCTTTATCAGGGAAATTACGATCTGTGATATAGCGGTCTGTCAGCTTGACACATGCTTCCAATGCTTCATCTGTATAATACACATTGTGATGATCTTCATACTTATCCTTGATATTACGCAAAATCTGCAGAGTTTCGGCAGCAGTAGTCGGTTCTACGATTACTTTTTGGAAACGACGTTCCAATGCGCCATCTTTCTCAATATTCTTACGATATTCATCAAGAGTGGTGGCACCGATACATTGTATTTCTCCTCTTGCCAATGCTGGTTTTAGCATATTGGCGGCATCCATAGAGCCTGCTGCAGAGCCTGCGCCTACAATCGTGTGAATTTCATCAATGAATAATATAACCTTCGGATTCTTCTGCAATTCATTGAGAATGGAACGGATACGTTCTTCAAATTGTCCACGATACTTTGTTCCTGCCACAACAGCAGTCATGTCAAGAGCAACGACTCGTTTATCAAACAGGATACGCGAAACCTTTTTCTGAATGATTCTCAATGCAAGACCTTCAACAATCGCTGATTTTCCTACACCGGGTTCACCAATCAGAATTGGGTTATTCTTTTTGCGTCGACTTAATATCTGCGCTAAACGTTCGATTTCTCTTTCTCTGCCCACAACAGGATCCAACCGTCCTTCTTCTGCCGCTTTTGTCATGTCAGTACCAAAATTGTCAAGTACCGGCGTATCATTAGACGGCTTCTTGGAAGCGGTTTGTGCCTGCTGGCGTTCATCCGAGCCACCTCTGCCGGAACGAGGAGAAGACATTTCTTCGTCATCCTCATCGTCTTCCGAAAAGCCCATGCCGGAATTGATATCCGGCTGCAATGTAGCTTGCTCCAGTACTTTCACGTAGTTTATATCGTTTGCTTCAAGTACGGAAGCCGCCATATTGTTTTTTTCTCTTAAAATAGCCAATAATACATGTTCTGTATCAGCGATGTTACTTTTCATTCCACGAGCTTCTAAAATACACATTTTTAATATCTTTGCCGCATCATTAGATAACGGTACCTCTGCATCAGGCAATAACATATCATCAGCTTCTGCCTTCAGCTGAGCTTCAATCTGTTGCTTTATAGCAGCCAGATTGGTGTTGAGTTTAGACAATATCTCGATAGCTTTTCCTTCACCATCACGGAGTATTCCCAGAAGCAGGTGTTCGGGACCTATATACCTACTTCTCAACCGATTCGCTTCTTCCTTACTATAGACGATAATGTCGGAAACTCTTTGTGAGAATTGATTATTCATACTTTTTTCCTTTTCTTCTAAGGGTTATTCACTGGCAAATATACGCATTTAATCAAGTTTGTATTGCAATATTTGCTTTATTTCTTATATCTACAAATGGCGTGCCATAAAAAGAGTGTATTTGTATTATATATATAAGGTATAACAAATAACAGGCTCTTTTTTACCGATGTTATTTATCTTTCCATATTATATTTATCGTTTTTATCTTTTTATTTTCGTATTTTAAAGTTTGGCGGGTTATCGTCCCGGTCATGATAAAACTTTCTTTCTAAAAACTTTCGTATATCGGGGAAAAGTAGTACTTTAGCGTGGTTTTTCACAAACCGTAGAATGTATAATTAATAATCATTTTAAATGCTTGAACAAGACAGAATTATAAAGATTAACATCGAGGAGGAAATGAAGTCATCGTACATTGACTACTCCATGTCGGTCATCGTTTCGCGTGCCCTTCCGGATGTTAGAGATGGATTTAAGCCTGTTCACCGTAGAATTTTATACGGAATGATGGAATTAGGCAATACTTCAGACAAACCTTATAAAAAGTCAGCGAGAATCGTGGGTGAGGTACTTGGTAAGTATCATCCTCATGGGGATTCTTCTGTTTATTTTGCAATGGTACGTATGGCGCAGGAATGGGCAATGCGTTATCCTTTGGTAGATGGACAGGGAAACTTTGGTTCTGTGGATGGTGATAGCCCTGCTGCTATGCGTTATACAGAAGCTCGTCTCAATAAGTTGGGTGAAGCAATGATGGATGACCTGTATAAGGAAACCGTTGATTTTGAGCCTAACTTTGATAATACGCTGGTGGAACCTAAGGTGATGCCGACGCGTATCCCGAACCTTCTGGTGAACGGAGCATCCGGTATTGCTGTTGGTATGGCTACCAATATGCCTCCTCATAATCTTTCGGAAGTGATTGAAGCATGTGATGCATATATTGATAATCCGGAAATTACGGTAGAGGAACTGATGGAATTTGTTAAAGCACCGGATTTCCCTACTGGCGGATATATATATGGTGTGAGTGGTGTACGCGAAGCATATTTGACAGGTCGCGGACGTGTAATTATGCGTGCGAAAGCTGAAATTGAAAGCGGACAAACACATGACAAGATCGTAATAACAGAGATTCCTTATAATGTAAATAAGGCCGAACTGATTAAATATATTGCTGATCTTGTAAATGATAAGAAGATAGAAGGTATCTCAAATGCCAACGATGAGTCTGACCGTGATGGTATGCGTATTGTTATTGACATAAAACGTGATGCAAATGCAAGTGTAGTGTTGAATAAACTCTATAAAATGACAGCTTTGCAGACCTCTTTTGGCGTTAACAATGTGGCTTTGGTTCATGGACGTCCAAAAACGTTGAATCTAAGAGATTTAATTAAATATTTCATAGAGCATAGACACGAAGTTGTTATTCGTCGTACTCAGTTCGATCTTCGTAAGGCGAAAGAGCGTGCGCACATTCTTGAAGGTTTGATTATTGCTTCAGATAATATTGATGAAGTAATTCGTATTATTCGTGCTGCAAAAACTCCGAATGACGCAATAACAGGCTTGATTGAGCGATTTAACCTGACAGAAATTCAGGCTCGTGCAATTGTAGAAATGCGTTTGCGTCAGTTAACCGGTCTGATGCAGGATCAGCTTCATGCGGAATACGAAGAAATAATGAAGCAGATAGCTTATTTGGAAAGTATTCTGGCTGATGATGAAGTATGTCGTCGGGTAATGAAAGAGGAATTGTTAGAAGTCAAAGCGAAATATGGAGATGTACGTCGCTCTGAAATTGTTTATTCTTCAGAAGAATTTAATCCGGAAGACTTCTATGCAGATGATCAGATGATTATTACAATTTCTCATATGGGTTATATTAAACGTACACCGTTGACCGAATTCCGTGCACAAAATCGTGGTGGAGTAGGTTCGAAAGGTACGGAAACCCGTGATGAAGACTTTGTAGAGCATATTTATCCTGCTACCATGCACAATACCATGATGTTCTTTACACAAAAGGGTAAGTGTTATTGGCTGAAAGTATATGAAATACCTGAAGGAACGAAGAATTCTAAGGGCCGTGCTATTCAGAACTTGTTGAATATTGATTCGGATGATAATGTAACTGCATACTTGCGTGTGAAGAGTTTAGAGGATTCCGAGTTTATCAATAGCCACTATGTATTATTCTGTACTAAGAAAGGTGTAATAAAGAAGACATTGCTTGAACAGTATTCTCGTCCTCGTCAGAATGGTGTAAATGCTATAACTATCCGCGAAGATGATAGCGTAATTGAAGTTCGTATGACGAATGGAAATAATGAAATCATCATTGCAAACCGCAATGGACGTGCAATTCGTTTCCATGAGGCAGCAGTTCGTGTAATGGGACGTACAGCAACAGGTGTACGTGGTATTACGTTGGATAATGATGGTCAGGATGAAGTAATAGGAATGATTTGTATTAAAGATTTGGAGACAGAATCTGTAATGGTAGTTTCTGAACAAGGATATGGTAAACGTTCTGAAATTGAGGACTATCGTAAAACGAACCGTGGAGGTAAGGGTGTGAAGACCATGAATATTACCGAAAAGACAGGTAAGTTGGTAACAATCAAATCAGTAACCGATGAAAATGACTTGATGATTATCAATAAGTCTGGTATCACTATTCGTTTGAAGGTAGCGGATGTTCGTATAATGGGCCGTGCTACTCAAGGCGTTCGTCTGATAAATCTTGAAAAACGTAACGACCAGATTGGCTCGGTATGTAAGGTTATGACAGAAAGTCTTGAAGATGAAATTCCGGCAGAAGAGGCAGAGGGTACAATCGTGAGTGATCCGAATGCTGATGCTCCTGATATTGATGTAGCGGACGTAAATGAAAACGAAAGCAATAACGAAATTGAGGAATAGACATAATATTAATAATTAATCAAACAACAATCATGAAAAGAGTATTATTTTCGATGGTTTTATTGATGGCTGTTAGCTTCTCATTCGCTCAGATGAAGAATGTGAAAGAAGCAAAGAGTATGGCTAATGACGTAAAACCTAATTTTAAGCAGGCTGAACAGCTTATTAAGGAGGCTATGAAGAATCCTGAAACGAAGGATCTTGCTGACACATGGGACGTTGCTGGATTTATTCAGAGACGTATCAATGAGGAGCAAATGAAAAATGCTTTTTTGAAAAAGCCGTATGATACATTGAAAGTATACAATAGTATTTTGAAAATGTATGAGTACTATAATAAGTGTGATGAATTAGCGGAAATACCTAATGAAAAGGGAAAAGTTAAAAACAAATATCGGAAGGCTAATGCTTCCAGTATGTTGGCTGAACGTCCAAATTTGATTAATGGTGGTATTCAGTATTTCAATCTGGACAAGAATAAAGAAGCTTTGAAGTTTTTTGCAACCTATGTGGAGTCAGCTTCTTATCCGATGTTAGCTGATAAAGAATTGGCTAAAAATGATACTCTTATTCCGCAAATTGCTTATTACGCAACATTAGCTGCTGATAGAGTGGGTGATAAAGATGCAATTATCAAATATGCTCCTATGGCTTTATCTGATAAAGATGGTGGCAAATTTGCAATGCAGTTGATGGCTGATGCTTACAAGGCTAAAGGGGATACTGCTGCATGGATTAAGTCTTTGGAAGAGGGCATCCTTAAGTTCCCTGGAAATGATTATTTCTTCGCTAATTTGGTTGATTATTATAATAGTTCTAATCAAGCTTCTAAAGCTATGGAATTTGCTGATAGAATGTTAGCTAATGATCCTAATAACAAGTTGTATTTGTATGTAAAAGCATATCTTTATCATAATATGAAAGAATATGATAATGCAATCGAATACTACAAAAAAGCTATTGCTGCTGATCCGGAATATGCAGAAGCATACTCTAATGTAGGTTTGGTATATTTGATGAAAGCACAGGATTATGCTGATAAAGCAACAACGGACATCAATGATCCTAAGTATGCTGAAGCACAGGCTGTGGTTAAGAAATTCTACGAAGAAGCTAAACCATTCTATGAAAAAGCCAGAGCTTTAAAACCCGATCAACAAGATTTATGGTTGCAAGGTCTTTACAGAGTTTACTATAACTTGAATATGGGACCTGAATTCGAAGAAATCGATAAGATGATGAAGTAAGATCGTTTTCTGAAAAAATATAAGAAGGCTACTAGAAATAGTAGTCTTCTTTTTTATTCATATAATTTAAAGTAGTAATTGAAAAATCTTATATTTGATATGGACTTGAGTGGAACGGATCATTTTCTTTATTTAAATAAAAATAGAAAAAGGAGTAAGGTCATTATATTACTCCTTTTTTATATTAAACATAATATTAATTATTCCCTTCTTTGCAGTGTGATAATTAAAACTACTTAATATTATGGCTGTAAAAAATGAAGTTCCTATGAGTCTTGATGAATTGCGTGAGTTACGTGATTCTTTGTTCCGTTATTTTGGTGAATATGGTGAAGACCTTTCTAAAAATCATGATGTCAGACCTTTTTTTGTTGTTCTTGAATTTATAATGCAAACTATTGATGACTTTAAATCTGTTTAATATGAAAATTTGTAAAAAGTACAACATGAAAGAAGCTTTTGAAGCTAAATGTGATTGGGACTTTACTATTAACTTTGTCCGTGTTACTCGTGAATATGGTGTTCGTATTACTCATCTTATCCCTGTTCATCGTTTTACGCTCTTTGGTGTTACTGTTATTGAAGCCCGTAAAATAACTAAGGCTATTAATGTGTTACCTCAATATATTTGTACTTTAACTAAAATTGATGATTATGAAACTGACTTCTGACCAATGGAATCGCATTATTCAGGCGATTGTTACCGCTATTGTTACTATTTGTAACATTATCCTTGTTTCTTCGTGTGCTGTTACTATGTCTATGAGTGTTCAAAAAAATAATTCTAGTTCTACCCAACAGGTTGAACAAAAGGCAGATTCTCGTAATGATTCTACTACTTTGAATTTATCTCCTAACTTCTGATTATGGTACAAAATCCCTTTTGTAAGTGTCTCCATCCTAAACGTATAATGAATCCTTATACTAAGGAATCTATGGTTGTCCCTTGTGGTCATTGTCAAGCCTGTACGCTTGCTAAAAACTCCCGTTATGCTTTCCAATGTGATTTGGAATCTTATACTGCTAAACATACTTTATTTGTAACTCTTACCTATGCGAATCGTTTTATCCCTCGTGCAATGTTCGTTGATTCTATCGAGCGTCCTTATGGTTGTGACCTTATAGATAAAGAAACTGGTGAAATTCTAGGACCTGCTGACCTTACAGAAGATGAAAGAACTAACTTACTTAATAAGTTCTATCTATTTGGTGATGTCCCCTATTTAAGAAAAACGGATTTACAATTATTTCTAAAACGTCTAAGATATTATGTTACTAAACAAAAACCCTCTGAAAAAGTGCGTTACTTTGCTGTCGGCGAATACGGACCTGTACACTTTCGCCCGCATTATCATCTCTTATTATTCCTCCAATCAGATGAAGCGTTACAGATATGTTCAGAGAATATATCTAAAGCATGGACCCTTGGTCGTGTCGATTGTCAAGTCTCCAAAGGACAATGTTCTAACTACGTTGCGTCGTATGTTAATAGTTCTTGCACTATACCCAAAGTTTTTAAAGCTAGTTCCGTCTGTCCGTTCAACGTTCATTCTCAAAAACTGGGTCAAGGCTTTCTTGACTGTCAACGTGAAAAAATATACTCGCTTACCCCTGAAAACTTTATTAAAAGAAGCGTCGTATTCAATGGAAAATATAAAGAGTTTGACGTATGGAGGTCGTGTTACTCTTACTTCTACCCACGATGTAAAGGATTTGCTACTAAATCTTCACGTGAACGTGCTTACTCTTACTCAATCTATGATACAGCGCGGTTATTATTCCCCGATGTCAAAACAGCGTTCTCGCTTGCGAAAGAAATAGCTATCTATATCTATTATTTTCACAATACTAAAGATACTTATTTCCTTGACCTTTATGGTTATTGTTCCGACCAATCTAAATTGTATGAATTATCTCAATATTTCTATGATTCAGATGTATTGTTACATTCATTTAATTCTGGTGAGTTTTCTCGCTATGTACACCGTATTTATACAGAATTGCTGATTTCTAAACACTTCTTATATTTTGTTTGTACTCATAATACTTTAGCGGAGCGTAAATCTAAACAACGTTTAATTGAGGAATTTTATTCCCGTTTGGATTATATGCATCTGACTAAATTCTTTGAAGCTCAACAACTGTTCTATGAAAGTGATTTAATCGGTGATGATGACCTTTGTACTGATAACTGGGATAATTCTTATTATCCTTACTTTTATAATAACGTCTATACTGATACTAATTTGTTTGAAAAAACTCCCGTCTATCGTCTCTATAGCTCGGATGTTAAAAAGCTCTTTAATGATCGTATAAAACATAAAAAGCTCAATGATGCTAATAAGATATTCTTTGAGTAATGTCTAATTTTAATAATTTTAACTATGGCTAACATTATGTCTTTGAAGTCTCTCCGTAATAAGACTTCTCGAAATGGTTTCGACCTTTCCTCTAAGCGTAATTTTACTGCTAAATGTGGTGAATTATTGCCCGTTAAAACTTGGGAAGTACTTCCTGGTGATTCTTGGTCTATTGACCTTCGTGCGTTTACCCGTACTCAACCTCTTAATACTGCTGCGTTTGCTCGTATGCGTGAGTATTATGATTTTTATTTTGTTCCTTATGACTTGCTTTGGAATAAGGCTAATACTGTGTTAACGCAAATGTATGATAATCCTCAACACGCTACGTCTTTGATTCCTTCTGGTGATTCTTTGGCTGGTGAGATGCCTTATATTACTTGTGAACAGATTGCTACTTATTTGAGTACCTTTGCTTCTGTTTCTTCTGAACCTTATGCTAAGAATTTTTTTGGTTATAATCGTGCTAAATTATCTGCTAAACTTTTGGAATATCTTGGCTATGGCAATTTTAGTGTTTATGCTACTGGTACTGAATGGGATTCTGACCCTCTTGCTGCTAATTTACAATTGAATGTTTTTGGTTTGCTTGCTTATCAAAAGATTTATTCTGATTTCTTCCGTGAGTCTCAATGGGAAAAGTGCTCGCCTTCTACTTTTAATGTTGATTATATGACTGGTATTGGTTCTATGAATGTTACTGGTACTTCTGATTCAGCTTTTTTGGAAGAATATAATTTTTTTGACCTTCGTTATTGTAATTGGCAAAAGGACTTGTTTCACGGTGCTCTTCCTCGTCAACAATATGGAGATGTTGCTACTGTAGCTGTGTCTGGTACCGCTTCTGGTTCTCCTCTTGCTGTTGATGCTGATTTTTCTATTCTTGCTCTTCGTCAAGCTGAATTTTTACAGAAATGGAAAGAAATTACTCAATCAGGTAATCAGGATTATAAGGAACAGATTGAAAAACATTGGAATGTCTCTCCTAGTGATGGTTTTTCTGAAATGTGTACTTATCTTGGTGGTATCAGTTCTTCGTTAGATATAAATGAAGTTGTAAATAATAATATTACAGGTGATAACGCTGCTGATATTGCTGGTAAAGGTACCGGTGTTTCTAATGGTCGTATTTCTTTTAATTCTCAAGGTCGTTATGGTCTTATCATGTGTATTTATCATTGTTTGCCTTTGATTGATTATACTTGTGATGTGGTTTCTCCTGTTTATACAAAGGTAAATTCTACTGATTATGCTATTCCGGAATTTGACTGCGTTGGTATGGAAAGCCTTCCTCTTTCTCGTCTTGTTAATGCTTCATCTAGCGTTGTTCCTTATGATCATCATTTATTAGGTTATGTGCCTAGGTATATTGATTATAAGACTGATATTGACACGTCTGTAGGTGCTTTTAAAACTACTTTAAAAAATTGGGTTATTTCGTATAACAATGATTCGATTATGGAACAACTTGTTTCTGCTACTGGGTCTGACCCCGAGGTTTTGTCTAATTATACATCATTCAAAGTTAATCCTAGTTCTGTTAACCCCTTGTTTGCTGTTGAGGTTGATGATTCTGTAGATACGGATAACTTCCTTTGTACGTCATTCTTCGATGTAAAAGTAGTTCGTAATCTTGATACTGATGGCTTGCCTTACTAGTCCTTTATTGTTTAACTTTTAAATTTTATAATTATGTGGTCTAAACGTCGTTTGGAGCCTTATGTAGCTTCTAAGTGTTCTAGTAATATTGCTTCTAAGGAAATGAAATGTAGTGAGTTCCGTGAATCTTCTCCGGTGGACCAATTTATATTTCAAGAAATAGAAGTAGACGGAAAATCTAGTATTCGTCTTACTTCTGATATTTTTATGTTGTTTAATCAACAGAGATTGAATAGAATGTCACGTGAATCACTTCTCTCCTATTTTGATTCTATTCAGGTTCGCGAACCTCGATTTACAGAAATTCGTTCTAAACTTGGAGATGAGCAATTAATGTCTTTTGTCAAGTCTCGTTTTATTCAGTCTCCTAGTGAGTTGATGGCTTGGAGTCAGTATCTTATGAGTTCTTCTGATGATGCTGTAGCTGCTTTGGCTGCTGCTCAATCTGAACAAGCTCAACAGACTTCTGCGCCTGTTGAATCTACCTCAACGGAGTAATAATAAAATAAACGTACGTGCGCGTGACTTTAACACGTGCGCGTGCGATAAAAGACCCGGTTACTACGCGATGGGGGGCCCCTTTGGGGGGAGCTGTCCGGCTCCTGGGGGGTCCCCTTCTAGGGGGTGCTCCGGTTAGTTTAACCTAAACCCTTAAAGGCGGAAGCCGTCTATGAAAAAATCAATGCAAATTTTCCCGTCGGAGACAACTTGGGTCCAGCGTCACGCTGGCGCCCGTCCGGCGTTAGGACAGCCTTTAGTTTTGCCGTTGCGCTAGCCCCGTGTAAGGCTGGAAGCCTTTCACGGTAAGCGTAGACGGCGTTCCGTGCCGTCCAGCGTCGCCGTCGCGTTAGCAGGCGTTAAAATCGGAGCGTAGCGACTTCCTAGAGAGAAAATAACTTTTCGGCGGCTGGTTGTCAGCCCCGTGTATTGTTTAACTAAAATATGTATATTTATGGCTACTGGTGCTCTTGTTGGTCTTGGTACTGCTGCTGTTGGTGCTCTTGCTGGTTCTGCAACTTCTGTTGCAACTAATAAGAGTAATGCTTCTATTGCTCAAAGTAATAATGAGTTTAATGAGAAGATGCTTGATAAGCAAATGGCTTATAATACTGAAATGTATGATAAGCAATTAGGTGACCAATGGAAATTTTATAATGATGCCAAGCAAAATGCTTGGGATATTGCAGAATATAATTCTGCTCCTGCTCAACGTCAGCGCTTTGAAGCTGCTGGTCTTAATCCTTATATGATGATGACTGGTGCTAATGCAGGTTCTGCGGAATCTGTTGGCGCTGCTACTTCTCCTTCTGCGCAAGGTGTTACCCCTCCTACTGCTACGCCTTACTCTGCTGATTATTCCGGTGTCGGTCAGGCTTTCGGTGATCTTGCAGATCGTGTTTTGAATGAACCTGAACGTGAGGTAAAGCGTGCTACTGCTGATAATCTTCGTATTGAAGGTAAATATAAGGCTGCTAAGACTATGGCAGAAATTATTAATCTCCGTACTGATGCTAAGACTAAAGAAGGTCGTTTGGCTCTTGATAAACTTATCTATTCTATTGATAAGGATTTGAAGACGTCTACTATGGAAGTTAATAAGGAATCTATTGCTAAAATGCGTGCTGAACGTAAATTCACTAATGTTCAAACGTTGATTACTGATAAACAACTTTCATTTATGGATGCTACTCAAAAAATGGACCTTGCTCAAAAAGCTGCTGATATTCAGTTGAAATATGCTCAAGGTGCGTTAACTCGTAAACAGGTAGAGCATGAGATTAAGAAGATTGCTGAAACTGAAGTACGTACTTCTCTTGGTATAGACCAGATTACAGGTCAACAGTTATCTAATCAGGCTCAACGTCAGGAAAATCGATTTAATGCTGATACGTATAAATCTCGTGTTAAGACTGTAGAGGAAGCTCTTTGGAATTTAATGCATGATAGTGATTCTGCTGGTCTTGGTAAATTTGTTGGTCGTGTTATTCGTCCATTTATGAAATAATTTATTATATTTGTGAAAACTAAATATATTAAGTTATGAAATGTTTATTATTAGGCTTCTTACCTGCTGATAGTGAGTGGCTTATTATTTTAGTCATTCTGATTTTGTTTATCTATTTGTTAGGTAAATTTATTCGTTCTTTGTTTAAGTAAAACCCACGTCATTTTCCCGAAGGGTAGCCGATTAATCCATTCGGCTATCCTTTTTTCTTGTCCTATTATACGAAAAATGACAGTATAAAAATATTTACATTTATGACTGTATATTTATCTGGTTGTCCTATCCCCTTTCATGACCTTATTGAATTATTCGATTATTTGCGTAATTTATCGGTTACTTATTTATATCAATATCAATGTGCTGATATTATTGTTAATGGTGTACCTCGTATGTATATCATGATTCTATATGTTAATAATGTTTATAAAATAAGATATGTTTGCTATCATTAACTTTCGTTAGTTCTTCATAATATTAATTATTTCCTAATCTTGGACGCTTATTTTTTGCCTGATCTGATCAGCTGTTAATAACAAGCAATGGTGTATCTGAATGAAAAACCATTTTTCTGGCAATACTTGGATTAAATAATCGAGCAAATATATTCCTTTTGTAAGAAGTCAAAGTGATTATATCTATATGATTATCTTTGATATACTGATCAAGTCCCTTTAATAAATTATCATTCATCACTACGTCATAATGAATTTCAAGCCCCGGATATTGCTTGTGAAAATATTCTTTTATACCTGCCAGTTTTATTTCATTCCAGGTGTCTTTAGAATCTGTAAGGTGTATCAAAGATACAGAAAAATGGAATGATTTCCAAGTATTAAAGAATGCCTCGAAAGCAATTAGATCTCTTTGATCAAAATTGGTAATAAAGGCAATCCGTTTTGCTTCACTAAACTGTTTGAATGGTGTATTTTCTGGAATAGCCAATACAGTCGTGCGACTTCTGTCAATAACTTCAGCGGTTACACTGCCAATTAAATCAATGTCTTTCTGATTTTCACCTCGGGTACCCATAATGATAACCATAGGACGCTGTTCTTTGGCATATCTTAAGATTTCCTCCTCTGGAATACCTTCACGTAAGATGCAGCTATATTTAACGTTGGGAAATTCGCCTGATGCAACTTTTTCTTTTATCTTCTCTGATAAAGCATTGAGATCAGAATGGACTTTTTGGATAATCGTTTTTACAGATTCTTCATCTCCAATCTGGTAATTGAAAACATCTCCATAAGGCAACGACGAAGCATATATAGGCGTAAAATAGACATGCAACAGGATGACTTCCGCATTTTCTATTTTTGCCAGGTTAAATGCAAATTCACATGCTTTCATCGAATAATTAGAGAAGTCGACAGGAATTAAAATCTTATTTGATTTATCTTTCACTTTGGGCTCCTTCTCTCCCACTATACTTTCAGACAGCCATGTAGAACTTTCTGTTATTTTTAAAGCACGTGGCAAATCGCTTTCTTTAATTCTTAAACGCACTCCCGATGAAACAACCGGTTGTATTTGATTAACGTTATGAATGTAGGTTTCTATACCTTCATTTTCCAAGACATTCTTTAAGATCTGCGCTTTGGTGTATGTCAGAATGGCCAGGGTTACTAATTTGTCTTCCATAAATGTACATTTTATAAGGTGAAAACAAATAAGAAATCCCAATTGTTTGATTCAATTGGGATTCAGTTTGTTATATTTTAAACTTGCACAGATTCGGTAGCCTGTTCTTTTTGCATACTCATATTCAATTCATCTAGGATTTTTAAAGCCCGATCAAGAACGGTCGTGTCATCCAACATTACAAGCCCACCATCTGGACCGGGCTCGAGATGTATTCCGACGCTTTTTCCCTCCTTGAAATTGTGTCCTCCGAAGAAGTTTCGCACTGTATCTACGTGCAAACCAAGTTCGTCTGCTATTCTATGCATGCTACCGCTAGGCAATGAATCTTTAATCTTGCGAAGTTCATTAAATGTTATTGTTCTCATGTCTCATAAATTTAATGGTTAATACTATATTGTATTTAATTTTTTATCACGCTATAAACTTAAGCAAAAAAAAAGATAAAACAAATTATTTGCTTATCTTTTTTTCTTGAATATATAAAATCTATTAATGACCTTTATATCACCTCGATAGCAGAAGCTGGTACCCACCCGACTTTTCCATCTTCCAGTCGAATTTCTTTCCATTCTTTCATGGAGTTGTCTTTGACACTTACCTTTCTCCCTTCATGGAGAATAAACAAGCTAGTCCCACTTTCGCTTGGAGTACTCCGTACTGTTACACTCGGATTCATTACTATCGCCTCACTTCGATTAACCAAATGTTCTTTTTGTTGCGAAGCAAAAAGATTAGAGCAAATGGTGACAATCAGCAAAATGAGTCCTGATATGAATCCTATTTTCTTTAACATAATCTGTTTGGAGAATATAAAGAAATAGAGAGCGATAATCAATAGAATAAAGGAGACAATCCCCCATGTGGCCCATGCATCTACACTCATACTATTTGTCAGAGACTTGATCCATGATACAAAGAACACTTCAGGAACAGGTTCAACCTTGTCTATTGTTTTTGCACGTGCCACTTCAAGATTAGCACGGATGTCACCATTTCCTGGTTGTAATAGCAGAGCACGCTCATAATTTAAAACAGCTTTCGCTATCTCCCCTATTTTATAATAACTATTTCCCAGATTGTAATAGACATCGGCAGCTTCTCCATTTTTCAGTAATGCTTCATATATCTGAATAGCTGCTGCATAATCTTCTTTTATATATGCGGAATCTCCTTCAGCTTTTGTTGCATCTTCCAGTGTATTACTGGAAAATGTGGTATGCGAAGCGTGGATAGAATCAACTCCATTCGTTTGTCTAGTATCAATGCTTAACGAATCTTGTCCGAAACAAGTAAGCGACATTGATAATAATATAAAAAATAATATCTTTTTCATGACATAATCTCTTCTGGGTTAATGTTTTATTGAATTCTCCATTTTGCTTATTACTTCTATTGAAGAAGAATAAACTTTATCCATAGCTTGATTCTCATCACCTGGAGCAAACCGGGCAAATTCACAATCATTCAATGCGTTCAGGAATTCTTTGATCAGTTCCTCATTTACTCCGTGATTTCTTAGTTTTTCTTCAATATTATCTTTAGATAAACGAGATACCGGAATATTCAGTTTGTCACTTATATATCCCCACAATGCCTTTAATACCTCATCGTAGAAAGCATCTTTTTTATTTTCGGAGAGTAATTTTCCTGCAAGCTTCATTCGCTTCGTTGCCACTTTATTTGCTTTTTTCGTACGCATTTTAGCAACATTTGCATTTTCAGCAGCTTGTTTACGATAAATAATGAAGAAAATAATAAAGGCAAGAGCCGGAATGATATAGAACAACCAATATGTCATTGAACCATAGAAGAAACTTCCTTTAGGTTGGAGAGTAACTTCATTCTGTTTGATATAACGGATGTCTTCACCTAATACTTTCAAGTCCTCTTTATTCGTGAAGTTAGCAATTACTTGATCCGCATTACCTGCACCTTTCTCAACATTTACTACATAATCTTCTGTTTTCAGTGTTTTGTAAGACTTGGAGCGAATATCAAAATAGCTGAAAGATACTCCCGGAATCTTATATGTTCCGGCATGTCTCGGAATTGCCAAATATTCAATAATTTTATTGCCTGTGAGTCCTTCCCGGGTTAATCTGACTTGATTGTCTACTTTGGGATCATATACTTCAAAATCATCCGGGAATTTAATTTCCGGATTAGAAATCAACTTCAGGTTACCTGTACCGGATATTACCAGTTTAATAGTAATAGCATCATTGGTTTTCAGTTCCTTACTGTTGATAGAAGAAGATATATTGAACTCTCCCACTCCACCTGAAAAATCTGCAGGTTTACCCGTAGGAAGCGGATTGACATTTATTGCTATCTTAGGAGTGGAAATATTTTTTTTAATTTCAATGACATTACTTCCTCCATTGAAGAAGGCATCAAAAGGATCATCTGATTGCACAGGTTTTCCGATAGTCATCTGGAACTGTGCCGGATCAATATATAGCTTTCCTGATTGTTGTGGGAAGAGAACAAACTGGCGATAAACCGTTGTATAGTAATTACGTCCCTGATAATGCTCCGGAGTCCATCTTGCATTAGTTGTCATTTCTATTTCTTGAGAATGGAAACCTTTAAAGTCGGGCAATTTCGCATTATTAAGTTGTAAGTTGGATTCTCTGGTGTATATTTTATAGGTCAGGACAAAAGCCTCCTGTTCATACACATTTGTTTTACTGGCACTTGCCATAATAAAAAGGTCCTGATTAGAGACACTTGTACTAGATGAGGAATGTATAGAACCACTACTACTATTATTTTGCCCGTTATTGCCACCTTGATCTTGTGGCAATACTTTAATCTTTACTGAGTTTGACACCATTTGGTCACCATCGGCAACAATGGAGGCACCGGGTATTGTGTATTCTCCGGCATTATTAGCCATTAATATGTATGTAAATGTAATACTACTAGTAGATGTAACATTACCATTCACTATTTGAGTACTACTTTGTTGTGAACGGCTTGGACCCATCAATACATCAAAACCTTTGATTGATGGTGCCCGAAAATCTTTCACTTTTTGTGTAGTTACAATATACGACAGCCTGAATTGTTCGCCTACTACCACTGCATCAGGAGCAGAAGCAGTAAAAGACACCTTATCAGCAAACGCATGAGTGCTATATGCTATCAATGCCATCAATATAATAATCAGTTTTTTCATTGCTTATGAAATTTATATCATCAACTTTATATTACCAATCTTTTTCCAAGCGACCGCCTTGCATAACTTTTTGTTGTTTCTTCACTTTATCCTGCACATCTTTCTCGTCCTGCATGACAGAATTCAGTAATTGTTCAGCATTCTCCTTCGACATCTGATTGTCTTGTTTCTTTTCAGATCTCGGTGGTTGCTGCTGATCTTTCTTTTCATCTTGTTTCTGATCCTTCTGTTTGTCTTTATTCTGGCCTTGTTTCTGATCTTGCTTTTGCTGATCTTTGTTTTGGTCCTGATTTTGATCTTGATTCTGCTGATTTTGTTGGTCTTTCAGCATTTTCTGTGCGAGAGCCAAATTGTACCTGGTTTCATGATCGGTAGGATTATTACGCAGTGACATTTTATATGCATCTACAGCTTTGGCATAGTCTTTACCAGCCTGGAAAATTACTCCCATATTGTGGTAAATATGGGCGAGTTTCATTTTATCTTTTTCTATTTTGCTGGCCGATACATATTGTTCCATGGCATCCTGAAACTTTTGCTGTTGCGAAAGGGTATTTCCTAGATTATACATGGATACCGTAGACTTGGGATTAGCTTCCAAGGCCTTCCGATAGTTCACCTCTGCATCAACAAATACGCTATCATTAAACAGACGGTTTCCCTTACGGATATAGTCGCGTTCTGCTTTCTGAGCCGATACACCAGCTGCCGCTAACAGAAATACAGCGAATAGAATATATTTACTTTTTAACATACGTATAACTATTTCTTATTAGAAAACAGGTGAATGTTCTTAAATAAAGGATTTTTGCGATCCAGAATAAAGATTTCTGCCAATAACAATAGTAGAATAACCCATGCAATAGCCTGGAATTGTTCGTTAAACTCCGTATATACTTTCGACTCTACATCAGATTTCGCCATTTTATTCACTTCTTGATTGATGGCCTTTTGGGCTGAATTAGAATTATCTACTCGTACATATATACCTTTTCCTTCTTTTGCAATTTCCTGACACATAGCTTCATTCAAACGGGTAACAATCACATTACCTTCCCGGTCGCGGCGGTAATCATTCGTTCCTTCCACCGGTATTGGAGCGCCATCAGGCATACCTACTCCCAATACACTTACCTGAATACCCTTTTCTGCCGCAGCTTTGGCAGCTTCCACTGCACCACCTTCATGATTTTCACCATCAGTAATGACAATAATGGTGCGACCTACCCCTTCTTGCGGGGTGAAACTACGGGCTGCCAGATTGATTGCTTCCCCAATAGCTGTACCCTGTTTAGAAATCAACGAAGGACTAATGGATTCTAAGAACATCTTAGCGGAAATATAGTCACTTGTAATTGGCAGCTGTGTAAAAGCGTCACCGGCAAATACAATCATACCTACCTTATCATTATCAAGCTCATCTACTAACCTGGATATTAATCTTTTTGCTTTTTCCAAACGGCTAGGCTGTACATCCTGCGCTAACATAGAGTTTGAAATGTCCAAAGCAATAATTACCTCTACTCCCTTACGTTTAACCGTTTCCAGTTTTGAACCGAATTGAGGGCGTGCCAGTAATACGGAGAACAAACCAATAGCAACAAAAATAATCCAGAATTTTACATCCGGACGATATTTGGATACGTCAGGCATTAACTGAGCCAACAAAGTCGGATCTCCGAAACGTCGGATATTCTTTCTCCTCTTGTAATTGGAATACAAGTAGAAAGCTGCTAAAAAAGGTAATAGCAACAATAAATATAAATATGTAGGTTCTCCAAATCGAAACATCTTCTTACTATTTTATGATTGGCAAATAACGATTGACAAACATCCTTATGGAATTTTCTTGAGTACCGAATTACGTAATAGTACTTCCAACAAGACACAGAGGAAAGCTGCTAAAGCAAACCAATGATATTCTTCGTCCCGCTTACTATACTCTTTTACATTCAGTTTCGTCTTTTCCAGTTTATCAATTTCTTCATATACTTCTTTAAGCTTCGAGTTGCTCGTAGCCCGGAAATAGTTACCATCTGTCGTTCCGGCAATCTCTGTCAATGTCTTTTCATCAATTTCTACCGGCATACTTACATATTGCACCGTATTTCCGACTGGATAAGGATAAGGAGCCATTCCATTGGTACCTACTCCGATGGTATATACACGAATACCAAAGCTTTTTGCTATTTCTGCCGCTGTCATAGGCGAAATATCTCCCTTGTTATTTGTACCATCCGTCAATAGGATAATAACTTTGGATTTCGCTTTGCTATCTTTTAAGCGGGTTACAGCATTTGCAATACCCATACCGACAGCAGTACCGTCAGTGATAAGACCACATTTGATATTATGTATCATATCCAACAATACAGCATGGTCTACAGTCAACGGACATTGGGTGAAAGTTTCTCCTGCAAATAATGTAATACCGATATTATCATTGGGACGTCCATTGATAAACTCTGCAGCTACGTCTTTAGCAGCTTCCAGTCTGTTTGGCTTCAAGTCTTCCGCCAGCATACTGGTAG
>ERZ826613.1656-NODE-1656-length-25188-cov-2.973939_pt1 | contig 25188 bp, 23 predicted proteins | sample MGYA00519925_ERZ826613 | MGnify/ENA primary metagenome ERZ826613 (study PRJEB31778, sample SAMEA3449236) | human gut metagenome | biome: human gut; feature: human-associated habitat; material: faeces | place: United Kingdom | collected 2010/2012 ... | reverse complement strand
GGTTTCATGCTATTTTTATGCCAGTTATTATTGAATTTTCAAGGTGCATAGGCACATTTTAATGTGCGAAGTTTGAGTTATTAATTATTCGTAGTACTAAAGGTATAAGAGGATGGTTGCCTGCATTGACAGTATGTATAATCAGTTTGCAAGATGCATTAAAAGCAGTGGATTTATGCAGCCCTCGGCGAGACTTCCGATAAGTATAAGTAAAATACTGAGCAGAAATAAGGGAAATTGTTTTAATAACAGTTTCCCTTTTTGTTTTGTTTCATCTAAGCAGTTTATTCTGTGAAGCTTCATTATTATAAACAAAAATGCAGGGACAAAGACAAGATATTGTGGCATAATGCAGCAGGTATAGTTTGCTATTCCGGCAAAATCGTAAAGTGAAATATTAAAATAAAGCAGGAGTCCGTTTGAAAAGCCTGTATAAACCGAAAAAACAAGGCAGTAATAACGCCAGAGGTCTGTCATTGAGAAAATAAAAAGCAGCATTACAAATTTGATGTTTCTGCTAAAGGATGAGAGGACTATCTGGTCTGACGGTATGTCCATTGATGGCAGGGCACTTATGGTTTCGCTGTAAATTGTTTTTAACACAGGCAGGATGATTGGATTAAAAAGCTTTCCGACAAGAGTACCGATAAGCATACCTATAAAAAAGAATATGATAACAGTTTTACATATGCGTGGCATTGTCCTTTTTCGTATATTGGTTGTGGAAGTTTTATTCATTTAGCGATAACCTGCCTTTCAGATTTATTATGTTAATGTTTTGCTGCACTTTTATCGTGTTAAAGGCGAGCGGACTTTCTTAAAAGAGGGGAAATTCTCCTCTTACATCATCTTATGACAGATATTTAAAAATATTCCGTTTCACATTTTGCACACAACTTTTCCACTTGATTTTCACAAATTTACTGTAATATTTTGATTATAAAATATAAAGCGTATTGTGAATATCTTTGGCAAGAATATGCTGGAACAATAAAGAAAAATCAGCGTAAGCAGACAGGAGGAAAAATGATGCACCGAAAAAGAAAGATTGCATTGACGATGGCAGTAGTGCTTGTTATAGCAGGTGTGGGAGTATATGGTGGAAACCGGATTTTAAAAAATAATTCATCTGAACAATTGGAACAGACAAATAATTCAGATAAAAAAAACATTGCTTCGGCAAAGACGCAGAATAGTAATATATTGCAGGCAGAGGGAACGACATCGGGAGGAACGGACTATCAGCTATACAATCTGAATCTTAAGGGTGCAAGTAAAACAGGAGCATTGGAAGTGGAAAGTGTTTTGAAAAGCTCAGGTGATGAGGTAAAAAAAGGAGATGCACTTATAAAACTTACAAAAGACAGTGTTTCAGATACAAGAAAAATTCTTTATAAAGCGGTAAAAACTTATAAAAAGAAATATGCATCGGCAAAACTTGATTATGAAGAAGCGGTTTATGATGCAAAAAGTGATTATCAGGAGAGTTTGTCAGCGTATTCATCAGCACTTATCGATTATAAAGACAGTTTATCGGAATATACGGGAATGGTAAAAGAAGCAAAAAAGCAGCTTGATAAAAGCAAAAAGATAATAAGTACATATCCAGGGAAGATTAAAAATTCAAAAAAGACTCTTGCTGCAAAACAGAAACAGTTGAGCAGTGTAAATAAAAAAATCAAAAAGGCAAAAAAACAGGCAGAGAGTAAAGCTAAAGTTCTTGCCACAAAGCAAAAATTATATGAACAGGCAAAACATAAATATGATGAAATGAGTACAGTATCAAGATATATTGGAGATTTCAGTCGTGAAAATAAAAGTGATATTTCACAGTTGACAACAAATGTTGAGCAAAATCTTGCATCGGCAAAAAAAGACATGGAGTCAAAGAACACAGCATATAGCAAGGCTTTGAAATCGTCAACATCAGCGGAAAAGACATACGAGCAATACAATACGAAAAAAACTCAGTTGTCAAATAGTATAAGTACACTTAAAAATAATATTTCGTTATATGGAACTGATTACAAAAATGCAAAACTTAACCTGAACAATTACAGTTCAACATACAATCAGGCTTTATCAGAGGAGACAACAGGAAAAGTAAGTGCCAAAAAGACATATGACGAGAGTGTGAAAGCCTATAAAAATGCAGACACAGTCTATAATGCGGCTATAAAATCGGCAAAAGATACATTACAGAAAGCAAAAGACAATTATACAAATGCGAAAGCAAGAGTAGCAGCATTTAACAAACTTATATCAGGAAATAATGTTGTGGCACAGATGTCGGGAACTTTATCTGAAATGTCATATGAAAGCGGAGATATGTTAAACAGTATGACAGCGATAGCAGGTTACAGTAATGAAAATACACTCAGTATTGATGTGACTGTTGACCAGACGGATATAGGAAAAATTTCAGTAGGCGATGAGGCTTCGGTAAGTGTTCAGAATATGCCGCAGACAGTAACGGGAAAAGTTGCAGCTATTGAAACATCTTCATCATCTGAGAGTGTATCAAAAGTAACATATACGGTAACTGTTTCCATTGATAACTCGCAGAAAATGTTATCAAGCGGTGATGCAACGCAGGTTATCTTTAATCAGAATAATGAAGAAAATGAACAGAAAGGAAAATAAAAATGGCAGATAAAGAAAAAAAACAGGCAGCGGTAAAATCTAAGTTGCATAAGAAAAAGATAAAGAAAACTATAATTTCCATAATCCTTATTGGGTGCATAACTGTTATTGTGGTTTTTAATGTGAATAATAAAAAAGACGATACAAAGACAGAGACAGTAACCAAAGAGAACACGGCGAAAAAAGGAAACCTCACAGAGGGGATAACTGAGAGTGGAACAATGGAGATTGGTTCTATCACACAGTCATATGAGCTTGACACATCTTCGGTGGGAACAAGCAGCTCATCATCTTCATCAGGAACAAGCAGTTCAGGTTCTTCATATTCGGACAGTTCAAATAAAAGTGATGCACAGGGAATGCAGAACATGGGTGGTTCAATGGGAATGGCAGGCGGACAGTTGGGTTCAGACAGCAGTTCTTCCACAACAAAGACAACATCTTCATCATCAGGAAGTGAGAGCGTATCGGACTCAGACCTTGTTATAAAAAAAGTGTGTATCACATCGGGTCAGAATGTAAAAAAAGGTGACACAATTTTAAAACTCACGACAAAGAGTGTTTCAAATGTGAGAAAACTTTATAAGGCGGCGGTAAGTTCGGCAAAACTTTCATTAAAAGAAGCAAAAGTAGACAGAGACTCTGATAAACTTACGGCAGAATATGAATATAAAGAAAGGATTGCGGCAGGAAAGAGTGCAAAGACAACATATAAAGCTACATTGCAAAGCCTTGACAGTGCGGTTGTGACAGCACAGAATAACTATAATACGGCAGTTTCAGGTATTAAGACACTTCCTTTAAAGATTAAAAATCTAAAGAAAAAGATTAAAAAAGCAGGCGGGAGTACAACCATATATAAAAGTACATCGACAAATCAGAATACAGGCAGTAATGCCGGAAATAATACAGGAAACATGAACGGTACAGGTATGGGAGATGATAAAAACGGAGGAACTTCAGGAACAGGTACAACTGCAGGCTCAACGGGCAGTCAGAGCGGTTCAAACACTGTAACGATAATGCAGCAGCAGTTAGCTTCATATCAGCAGCAGTTATCGGAATATAAATCAAACCTCAAAAACCTGAAATCACAGCTTAAATCTGCTAAAAAAGCCAGGAAAACAGGAAAAGTAAGTGCAAAAAAGACATATGATGCGGCAATGCTTCAATATTCAAATGCAAAGACTCTTTATAATGTTGCGATGGATGGAATTGACGATGATGTAAAAGACGCACAGGAGACATTAAAGGATGCACAGAAAGCATTAAAAACTTTTGAAAAGTATGCAGGAACAGGGGTGATAAAAGCTGAATGTTCAGGCACGGTAACATCTGTCGGATATGAGGACGGAGAGACATTAAGCACTGATACCGACATAGCTACATATATGAATTCGGATGCGGTCACAACTTCAGTGTCTGTCGCACAGGACGATATTTCGGAGATAGAAGTCGGAGATACAGTAAATATAAGTCTTTCTGCATACGAAGGTAAGACATTCCACGGAAAAGTCACATCAATATCAACCACTTCATCGGGAACAAGTACGGTGAGTTATCCGGTCGTAGTCACAATGACAGGTGATGTTTCAAGTATTTATGCAGGAATGAGTGCTGATGTTACATTTGTTACAAAAGAGGTAAAGGATGTTCTTTATATTTCAAATAAGGCTGTTGAGACAGAGGGAACAAAGTCATATGTAACAAAGAAAAACAGTGACGCAAGTACGACAAAGACACAGGTAAAAACAGGATTTTCAGACGGACATAATGTTCAGATCGAAAGCGGATTAAGCGAAGGTGATACAGTTCTTATAGAAAGCCGGGTGAGCGAATGAAACTAAGCGAGATATTAAGACTTGTCTGGATAAATCTTATTCAGAATAAATTTAAGGTGGTGCTTACTTCTATAGGTATAGTAGTGGGCGCGGCAACGATAGTCATGGTTATAGCAATAGGCAGGGGCGGTCAGATGGATGTGGCGGACCAGTTCAAAAATTTGAACGCGGGTGCTATAGATATTTCATATGAGCAGTCGTCAGACAGTTCATCGTCAAATTCTAAGAGTTCATCAAAATCAGGCTCGTTAGGGAAATCATCAAATGGAAACTCTGAGTCCGGAAATAGGGGACAGGGTGGTTTTGGCGGCGGAGAAATGCAGGGGGGTGGGATGCCCGGCGGCTTTGGTGGATTTATGCAGGGCGGTAAAAACAGTGAAAGCTCAAAGATAAATCAGGAAAAGATTACTTTGTCCGAAGACGATATGGATGACTTAAAAACATTTCTTCCGGGAATTTCAGACATAACGATATCTTATACTACAAAATCCGATGTAGACGGAGGAGATCTCGATGACGCTGAAAGCTATACGATAGCAGGAGTGAAAAGTAATTATGCAGGCATGAGTAATCTGACGATGGCAGCAGGAAGTTTTATCGAGTCATCAGACGAGACAAACAAAGAGAAAGTGTGCGTACTCGGTTATTCTGTTGCAAAAGAGATATTTGGAAGTGTAAAAGACGCATATGACAGCACTATTTACATAGACGACAGAGCATATGTAGTAAACGGTGTAATATCGGAGGTAGGAACTGTTTCTTCAGGAATAAGCCCTGATGATTCCATATTTATACCATACAGCACCGGAGTAAAATATATCGTTGGAACAGATGCAAACCAGACGATAACAGTAATCGCATCAGATGTTGATAAAGTGGATACGGTAATGGAAAATATACAGTCAGTTCTCGCGGAAAATTATCCAAATGCAGAATTTACGATAACCGATGCCGGAAGTAAGATGGAGGCTGCGGCAGAATCAAACAACACACTGACAACACTCCTTATTGCAATGGCGGCTATAGTATTTATCGTAGGCGGTATAGGTATCATGAATGTATTGTTCGTATCAGTAAAAGAAAGAACAAAAGAAATCGGCATATTAAAAGCCATCGGTTGTACAAAAAAAGACATACTTATAGAATTTTTGCTTGAAGCGTGCTTTATAAGCATACTTGGAGGAATACTCGGTGTTTTACTAAGTTTTGGCATAACGCCTGTTGTAGAGCATTTTGATGTAAGAGTAGAACTCTCTGTATTCGGAGCAGCACTTGCCGTAGTATTTGCGGTATTTACGGGAACTGTATTTGGATTTTATCCCGCATTGAAGGCTTCAAAACTTGTACCTGTTGAGGCATTAAATGAGGAGTAAGAGTTTAAGGAGGGTGAAAAATGTATATTAATGTAAAAAGGTGTAGAAAAGTTCTTGCGGTGCTTCTTGGTATGTGCCTTGTGTTGTCGGGCTGTTCTAAGAAAACGGAGGAGACAACCAATGATATAAGCTCAGTTAAACTGAAATCAAATCAGGAGATTGTTGCCTGCAAGATAACGGCGATATACGGCAATGAGATAGAATATACTGTTGTGAAAGAGCAGAGTGCATCTGACTCAAATTCAAAGAAAGGCAGGATGCCGTCTGCAAGCGGAGCACCCGATATGAACGGAGGTAGTTCACAGGGCGGAGGAGCGCACGATATGAATGGTGGAGAGATGCCGCAGGGCGGAGGAACACACGATACGAATGGAGGAAATTCGCAGAGTGGAGGAGCACCGGATATGAATGGAGAAAGTTCGCAGTTCGAAGACAGCCAGAATAGTTCATCAGATAAAAACAGCAGTCAGAGTTCTTCTGACAGTTCAGATAAAAAGTCTGACAGCAGCAAATCTTCAGATAAAAGCAGCAAGAAGATTTATACACTCACGGACGAAACAGGCAGTACAACGATACCTGTCGGAACAGATGTGATAACATCACTTGGGAAAACAACAACATTTTCAAGACTTTCAAACGGAGACATTATTAAAATGATAATGGAGAAAGATTCAAGTGGGGAAAAGGTTGTTGTAGGTGTGTGGATTGTTTCGTGATGATTAGAAAGGAAGATTTTTATGATAAAGTTCAGAAAGAAAAAGGCGGATAAAAATATTGATAAAAAGAGCGATGTTAAGCAGCATAATGAGCATAAGATAGAGATTGTTAATGTTAATAAAATTTATGATATGGGGAGAGAGTCTCTCCATGTTCTGAAAGATATTAATTTTACCGTGGATGAGGGTGAGTTTGTTGCAATTCTTGGTCCGTCGGGTTCCGGCAAGTCTACACTGATGAATGTTATTGGCTGCATGGACCTTTTTGACGAGGGGGAGTATTATCTTGACGGACTTGCGATACATTCTATGAAAGAGAAGAAACTTACAAGTATCAGAAATGAAAAGATAGGTTTTATTTTTCAGAATTATCATCTGATACCTACATATACGGTTATCCAGAATGTCATAATGCCGCTTCTTATGAGAGGATATGAGCATGAAGAGGCACAGGAGATGTGCATGGATACGATAGAAATGCTCGGTCTTAAGGAAAGAATAAATCATAAACCAAATGAACTTTCGGGTGGTCAGAAGCAGAGAGTAGCAATCGCAAGAGCATTAGTCGGAGAGCCTGCGATTCTTCTTGCAGATGAGCCGACAGGTGCGTTAGACAGTAAAAGCGGTAAGAAAGTTCTTAAATTATTCAGAAAACTTAATGATATGGGAAACACGATAGTTATGATAACACATGACCTTGAGGTCGCAAAGGCGGCAAAGAGGGTAGTTAAGATAGTAGATGGCGAGATATTTGCTGTCGAAAATTGAATATTCCTGCCCGTACTGTAGTGTGTGGGCAGGAATGTAAGTTAAAAACACATCAGATGTATTGATTAGAACACGGGGACACGGTGTTATTGAAAAAAATTAAGCATTATACTAATGTTATTTAATATAATATTGGTATTTTTAAATATAATGTTACCATCTGCAGTATTCAAAAGTTCTAATAAATTCATATTCAGGATATCTCTGTTGCAAAATTTCATATATTTTTAACTCATCATAATAACCTACTAATTTTTTATTTTGATAAATACGAGATCTATGACCATTTATAAGATATGCTTTATTATTTACATAACCGACATTTAAACAACCAGCAAAATATTTAATATGGTATTTACCATCTTCTCCCTGATATATATTTACAAAGTTATCTATAACATAATTAAAAAATTCTTCATTAGTTATAGGGCTTTGTTCATAAAATGCTAAATTAGCTATCTTCTCTGCATAAAATTCCATCATATTCTCTGAACCATATTCAGTATATTTTTTAGGATTTTCATTATATTCTTTCTGGGTTTCTGATTCTATATCAAAATCTGTTTTGCTATCTATAGCATAATAATATGCATGTGCCATTTCATGTATTAATGTATTATAACCTACATTATGTTTTAATTCTATTTTATTTGTACCATAACAAAGACCTAAAGTGTTTTTTGAAGAACCATTATTTAGAATGCTTTTTGTGTCTATATTTAATTCCGTATTATGATATACAAGATTATCTTTTAGATATTTAGGAGTCATTTTCCAACCTAAATTTAAAGCTATAATAAATTTATTATTAATGTCTATTCCTTCGTCAATTATATGAAAGTTTTTATAATCCCAAATATTTTCATCGCAATAGCTACTAAGACCTTTAATTTTTTCATTATATTCCTCTTTTGTCTGAGGCTTTGGTTCTGGAGTTGGTTCTGGACTTGGTGTTATAGTTAGTTTAGGAGTAGCAGTTGCTTTTGCTGTTGGAGCCGGAGTTGTAATAGGCTTAGTAGTGTTCTTTACAGTCACTTTTATTGTTTTCGATACATATTTCTTTTTAGAAATTTTTAAATTCGTTTTACCTGTTTTTAAAGCCTTAATTGTAAATTTCTTTTTATTTTTAGTAACTTTTACTATATTTTTCTTACTTGGAGTTATAGTAAAACCAGTACAATTTGTTTTAACAGTTGAGCTTTTACCTTTTGTTAAAGTTATACTTGTTTTATTAACAGTTATTTTGTTCTTAGCATTTACATTTGTTGAATTAACAAAAATCATGGTAAATGCAATTATAAAAAATAAATTTTTGATTTTTTTCATAAAATCAACCTCCTTATGTTATGTATAATTGTTAATCGTTTTCAATTATATAATAAAAAAATAGAAAAAGCAATAAAGTCATGATATTCTGTGGCGGTGAGTTAAAATTGCGATTGACATTGTCTTATAACAAAAATGTACTAAAGGTATGCAAAGGTTATATGAAATGAGGTGAGTGTTAGATGGGCATATATTTTAATCCGGGCAATGAGAGTTTTGCCTGCGATAAAAACAGTAGGATATATATAGATAAAACGGGGCTTCTGGAATATTTAAACAGTATGTTGGGGACAAACAGTAAATGTCTTGCGGTAAGCCATGCAAGACGCTTTGGAAAGTCCCATGCGGCAGGGATGATTGATGCCTACTATAGTCTTGGTTGTGACTCGACAGAGATTTTTGAGGGGACAAAGATTTCTGAAAGTGCTGATTATAAGAAATATATGAACAAATATAATGTGATACATTTAGATATTTCTTCGTTTTTTGATTTTTATAAAGAAAATATTGTGGAAAAAGTAACAGAGTATATTTATAAAGATTTTAAAGAGTCTTTTAATGATGAACTGAATTATCATGATAGTTTGAACTATAATTTAATGGTAATATATCAGAAGACAAATACTCCCTTTGTGATAATTATTGATGAGTGGGATTGTGTTATCAGAAACAGTGATGACAAAGAGCTGGTACATAAGTATCTGCAATTTCTCCACTCACTGTTTAAATCGGAGGAGTCAAAAGTGTTTCTTGCATTGGCATATATTACGGGAATTTTACCGATTAAGAAAATCAAGGATGAGTCTGCTTTAAACAATTTTCGTGAATATACCATGTTAAAATCGAAACCTATTGGTAAATATTACGGCTTTACTGAGGAAGAAGTGAAGGGATTATGCAAAGAGTATGATATGGATTTTGATGCAGTAAAGGCGTGGTATAATGGATATTTGATAGATGGTGTTCATATGTATAATCCAAATTCTGTTGTGCAGTCTATGATGGATAAGGATTATGATTCATACTGGAGAAATACATCTTCCTTTGCATCGATTAATACATTTATAACGATGAATTATGCAGGGCTTAAGGATGATATTATGAAGATGCTCGCAGGAGGAAAAGTTAGGGTAAATCCAAATACATTTCAAAATGATTTTTCAACTATCGCATCAAAAGATGATGCTTTAACGGCATTGATACATTTGGGTTATCTCGGATATGATGCTGATAGAAAGAGTGCATATGTGCCAAACTATGAGGTGGCAACGGCATTTGAACTTGCATTGCAAACAGGTGGGTGGAACGAGATTGCAACGGCGATTTCAACTTGTGATGAATTATTATTTGAAACAATAGATGGTAATGCAGAAAGAGTTGCCGAACTTATAGAACTTGCTCATGACACTTACACATCTGTTTTAAAGTACAATGATGAAAATTCACTTAGCTGTGTTCTTACAATGGCATACTTTACTGCACCGGGATATTACAATATAATCCGTGAGATGCCTGCTGGAAAGGGATTTGCTGATTTTGTGTTTATTCCGAGGTCTAATGCAGGATTTAGACCGGCAATGGTAGTTGAATTAAAATATAATAAGTCTGCGGACACGGCAATTAAGCAGATAAAAGAAAACAGGTATCATGGTGCATTGTCAGGTTATGGTGACAAGATACTTCTTGTCGGGATAAGCTATGATGCGGGGGGAAAAGATAAAAAACATCACACTTGTGTTATAGAGGAGATAAGCTCTGTCGAAAATTGAATGATGGTTTAAATTGACTTTACGCGGATGTAGATTTACTCTAATTATATTGATATTTATTATTAGGCGTTTGCGAAACTATCATAATCTGCGGTTAAATTGTGCAGATATAACAAAATAGTGTTAGTCGGCATTTTTGTCGTCGTCAGCACTTAATCAGCGTTTTTTGCTGATTTATGTACTGCTACGAACGACAACATAGCGAAAGCGTGCCGACGATATTATTTGTTATATCTGTGCAATTAACACAACATATAATTAGTTTTGCAATTACCTAATATTTATTATTAACGAAAGGAATAATATCTACACTATGAAAAAAAATATAATTGTCGTAGTTTTTTACATTTGTCTTGTCATAATAATAATCACATCATTCCGCAAAAATAAAAATGAAAGTGATAGTGAAAAAATCACATATTCCCAGATAGAACAGGCTGATGTAAAGGTCAAAAACAGTTCTGAGAGAACCAGAAAGGTACTTCACATAAAAGGTGATGTGTCAAAAAATCTGTCACCTTTTATTTATTCTACAAAGGCTGACAGATATATTCTTGATAAGTGTTATATAAATATATATAACGAATTAAATAAGATAAAAGCAAAGTCATGTTCGGTTTTTTTTGAGAGTATTGAAAGTGACAGCCGTTATAATAAAAAAGATAAAAAGAAGAAAGGAAAAAAGCTGACAACATATACGGTAAGACTGAAAGAGGGGATAAAAGCATCGGCTGGTACAATGATAACTGCTGATGACCTGATGTTTAATTATTATCTTAGAACTGACAGCTCGTATGAGTCTTCTGATAATGTTTACAAGTGCAATATTGCGGGGCTTTTAAGTTATCAGACAGGATATAGTGGCGGTGATAAGGCAAAGAAGATACTTAATTCAAAATTAAAGAAGCCGTCAGCTAAAATAAAAAAAGAAATAAAAAACAAAATAATATATCCCGAAATAAAAGATGCGTTTGAATGGACAAGTTCTCTTTATCGGGATGAAACATATTCTTACATAACAGACAAATATCCGAGGACACGGGATTTGTTTGTTTATTTTTTTTCACTGGAACCGAAATATAAGGCTAAAAAGAAAGATGCAAAAAAAGTTATAAATCAGGTTGCGGGTCAATACGGCTGGAATTATAAAAAACTGAGTAAGGTGACCGGAAAAAATTATAATGCCAAGGTGAAAAAAATCGTACTTAATGAAGCCGGTAAAAAATCAATAGCAGAAAAACAGCGTATAAAGGGAATTACAAAAATCGACAGCTATACGGTACAGATACAGGTTTATGAGAAAACTTCACAGAAAGATTTATTTGACTTTTATATAGTACCACTTGCAAAATGGGGGGATGTGCAGTATTTTGATTCAAACTACAAGTGGGGGATAAAAAAGACAAAGGCAGATGAGATAATAAAAAAGAAAGGGGTGACAGGCGACGAGACAGGTGGATATGTGATTGAGAAAAAAGAGCCTTATGAACTTGTGGAGAGATAAGTTAAAGAGTGACCGTTTCTGTTCGTCTGTACACTTGCAATAATAAGTTGATTGCGACAGGGGTGAAAGTTAGCGTAAAATTTTATTCGGATAAACAAAAAAAGAGAAGGACACTATTTTGTGTTAAAAATGCGATTGACATTGTTTCGGATTAAAAATATACTAGGGGTAAGTAAAGTCGGAAGTATTAAGTGTTGTTATCTGTAAGATAATGAAAAATACACAGCAATGTGTCAATCTGTAGGTGAGTTTGGGACAGGATTTTGCGGATACCAATGTTATATAGATGAAATGAGGTGAATTAAGATGGGTGTATATTTTAATCCGAGTAATGCGAGTTTCAGGCAGGCAAAAAACAGCAGGATTTATGTAGATAAATCAAAATTGATAGAGTATCTTAATGATAGACTGTCAACGGAGGATAAATGTCTTGCGGTAAGCCATGCAAGACGATTTGGAAAGTCCCATGCGGCTGGGATGATAGACGCATATTATAGTCTTGGGTGTGATTCGACTGAGCTTTTTGACGGGACAAAGATTTCTGAAAGTGCAGATTATAAAAAATATATGAACAAGTATAATGTTATTCATCTGGATATAGCATCAGTCTGGGATTTTCACAAAGAAGATTTAGTAGAATCAATTAAAATCATTTCTCGCACTGGCATATATTACGGGAATTTTGCCGATAAAGAAGATTAAAGATGAGTCGGCGTTAAATAACTTCAAATATAACAATGAATTATGCAAGGCTTAAAGGTGATGTTATGGAGATGCTTGCAGGTGGAAGGGTCAGGGTAAATTCATATACATTTCAAAATGATTATGTATGGTTGAAGAGTTTGTCAAAATGTAGTAGAATACTTAATGAATTTTAGTTACTTTTACGGATTTTAAGTAATAATTAGGAGATTAAGTGTATGAAATTACAAAAGAAAGAAAAATTACTGATTGTAGATGATTCAAGATTTCAAAGGATTGTTTTTAGGGAAATGTTAGCAGAAAAATTTGAAATTTTGGAGGCGGTTGATGGAAAAGAATGCTTAGAAATAATTAAAAAAAATGGAAATAATATAGATATTGTATTGCTTGATCTGGTCATGCCTAATATGGATGGATTTGAAGTCTTGCGTAAAAGACAGACAATAAAAGAATTTGAATCAATACCGGTAATAGCTTTAACTACAAGTAATGAAATCTCATTTCAGACAGAGGCATTTGAACTTGGAGCAAATGATTTTATAATGAAGCCTGTTGATGCAAGAATTGCTATTTCACGCATCAACAATACACTAGAATCAGTAAGGCATTTAAAGAAAGTTTTGGAAGAACAGAATTCATGGAAGCTTAAATCGCAGATAGATGAAATGACTCATCTTTTTAATAAGATTACTACAGAGAAAATGGTAACAAGTGTGCTAAGTGAATTTCCACAAAAGAAGCAGGCACTTATTGTAGTTGATATTGATAATTTCAAATCAGTAAATGATATATTGGGACATAAAGTTGGAGATCATATAATATGTGTCGTGGCAGGAGTATTATCGTCACTATTTCGGAATACAGATATTATAGGACGCATAGGTGGAGATGAGTTTGTAGTTCTTATGCGTAATGTACCGGATTATAATGTAGTTACTAAAAAAGCGGCACAATTGATTGATTTATTTGAAAATAAGGAAGGTCTTTCTATTCCTGAAAATATATCCGTAAGTGTAGGAATAGCATTCTCAGATGATAATGACAGGACTTTTTCTGATTTGTTTTCAAAGTCAGATCAGGCATTGTATATGTCAAAAAAATGTGGAAAAGCCTGTTTTAGTATATATGGCATGGAATATGATAATCAGAATCAGACTAAAGAGATTATTTTATTGTCAGATTCAAGAAATATTGTGAGCACTTTGGAATATGCACTTCCTAATTTTGTAAAAATAAAAAATGTTAAAAATTTAGTTCAGATAGATGAACTGTTTAATACAGAAAAGAATGTTGTCGCAGGAATATATATAGATACATCGGAATTGTATGAAAATGAGTTAGAACAATTTTGGAACGACATAAAAAAGAAAAAATGGATTGGAAAGTATCCTATAACTGCGATATGTAAAGAAGGAGAAATTAAACAGATGCGTTATGCAGTGACAACCGATGGAATATACGATATGGTGTTATCACCAATTGATGCCGGAATGATTAAACGACGGGTACGAAAATATATTGATGAAGAAAAGCAGAGAAATAAAATATAACACTCTGCTTAAATATAATAGATAACAGCAAGAAAGGAAAAATAAAATGGCAAAAAATCCAATAGTAACATTTGAGACAACAGCGGGAACGATAACAGCAGAGCTTTATCCTGAAATCGCACCAAATACTGTAAACAATTTTATATCACTTATAAATAAAGGTTTTTATGATGGACTTATATTTCACAGAGTCATAAAAGGATTTATGATACAAGGTGGAGATCCTGACGGAGTAGGAACAGGCGGACCAGGATATTCCATTAAAGGTGAATTTGCGATAAACGGTGTAGAAAATGATCTTAAGCATACAGCAGGAGTTCTCTCAATGGCTCGTTCAATGATGCCTGACTCAGCAGGCTCACAGTTCTTTATTATGCATAAAGATGCACCACATCTTGACGGACAGTATGCTGCATTTGGAAAAGTAACAGACGGAATGGACACAGTCAATTCTATAGCAGAAACAGAAACTGACTATTCAGATGCACCATTAGAGCCGCAGATGATAATCAAAGTAACGGTAGATACGGATGGAGTAGAATATCCTGAACCTGAAAAATGCTAAAAATATCATAAAAAAGGGCAAAACACTACATTACAAGCATTTTCCTATACATTAAAAAAGTAATTAAAAAGGGCTGTGGCACTAAATTTTAGTGCGGCAGCCCTTTTTGTTCACAAAATCTTGACATTCTTATGTTATCCTCTTTTGTATATAAATAACAGGAGGTAAATACAGTGATTGAAGTAAAAAATCTCGTTAAAAGGTATGGAAATCATGCTGCGGTAAACGATCTTTCATTTACTGTTGAGACAGGAAAAGTTGTCGGATTTCTCGGACCTAACGGTGCAGGAAAATCAACAACAATGAATATGATAACAGGTTATATAGCACCGACTGAGGGAGAAGTCCTTATCGATGGTATAGACATTATGGATGAACCTGAACTTGCAAAGAAAAATATAGGCTATCTTCCGGAGATACCACCACTTTATCCTGATTTAAAAGTGAGAGAGTATCTTTCATTTGTTGCAGAACTTAAGAAAGTTTCTAAAAAAGATAGGGATATAGAAGTCCATAAGATAATGTCAAAGACAAAGACACTTGATGTTTCTGAAAGACTTATAAAACATTTATCAAAAGGTTATAAACAGAGAGTCGGACTTGCGGGAGCAATGATGGGGAATCCTGACATACTTATTCTTGATGAGCCGACGGTAGGTCTTGATCCGAGTCAGATAATAGAGATGCGAGAACTTATCAGGGAACTGAGCAAAAATCATACCGTTCTTTTAAGTTCGCATATCATGCAGGAGATTAGTGCTGTCTGTGACGAGATTATTATCATAAATGAAGGAAAGATGATAACAAAAGATACACCGGAAAATATTACAAAGAAAATGGTTGACACAAATGGTGTTCATGTTGTTGTAAAGGGTGATAAAACAAAACTTAAAGAGGCACTTAGGACTATATCAGGTATTAAGAATGTATCTTATGACAATGACAAAGATACAGAGGAGGATACGACAGGTCTTACTATTTACTGTGCAGAAGACGAGGATATAAGAGTGGATCTGTTCTATGCACTTGCGAAGGCGGAGTGCCCACTCATTGAAATGAATAAACTTGATACATCACTTGAGGATGCGTTCCTTGCACTTACAAGAGGCGGTTCAAAGCAGTATGGTGGCAGAAAACTCAAAAAATTAAAGAGTGAAAAGAAAGATAAAGCTGAAACAGAAGGTGAACTGCAGAACGAAAATGAGAATCAAAATTCAGAAAAAAATGCTGACATTAGCGGAGAACTTGATGTGTCTGAAACTGAAAAACATTCTTCAGATATGGAAGGAGGAGAAAAATAATGCTTGCAATATATAAGAAAGAGTTAAGACAATATTTTAATTCAATGATAGGTTTTGTGTTTCTTGCATTTTTCCTCGTTATCATAGGAATATATACATGGGCATACAATCTTTCAAGCGGACTTGGAAATTTTGAGGTTACGCTCGGTGGTATATCATTTATGTATGTTTTGCTTGTGCCTATACTTACTATGCGAATAGTTGCTGAGGAAAACAGGCAGAAAACGGATCAGCTTCTCTATACGGCACCGGTATCGCTTACAAAGATAATCGTTGGCAAATATTTTGCGGTTCTGACACTGTTTTCATGTGCATTTATTCCGATATGTATATATCCGCTTATCATTCATATGTATGGAACTGATGTAAGACTTGCACCTGCATACAGCAGTATCATAGGATTTTATCTTTTAGGAGCGGCAACGATAGCAATAGGTCTTTTTATCTCATCGCTCACGGAGAGTCAGGTTATTGCATCAGTTGTAAGTTTTATCACACTTCTTCTTACATTTCTTTTAAGCAATATCACCGGGATGCTTCCAACCGAGGCAATATCACAGTGTGTCATGATAGCTGTACTCTGGCTTGTCATATGTCTTGTTTTTTATCATATGATGAATAATGTAACTGTTCTTGTTATGATGGCGGTTATCGGAGAGGTAGCAATATGGATAATCTACGCAGTAAAATCTTCATTATATGAAAGCCTGCTTACAAACATATTAAATACGCTTGCCCTGTCTACACGATTTGATGATTTCAGTCTTGGAATTTTAAATTATGATGCGATAGTATATTATGTTTCAATAGCATTTTTATTTGTATTTTTAACTATCCAGATGATAAAGAAAAAGCGTTTTAATTAGAAAGGAGCAGCAAAAATGAGTAGAGAATTAAGAACAGCAAAAATGAAAAAAAGCTCCGGAGGAATTAAAAAATCATTTACTAACAAAAAATTTAAATCGGGAGCTTACAGTTCTTTTATAACTATTCTTGTAATAGCAATAGTAGTTGTTGTAAATCTTGTGTTTGGAAAGCTTGATCTGTCGAGCGACCTTAGTTCAAACAGTTTATTTACATTATCTAAAGATACAAAGAAAGCATTGAAATCGGCAAAGAACAGTGTTACTTTGTATTATCTTGTAACGGACGGCAAGGAGACAGAGTATATTGAAAAAGTGCTCGACCAGTATCCTAAGGCATCATCAAAGGTTAAACTCAAAAAGATAGACCCTGTTGTAAATCCGGGATTTGCAAGTAAATACCTGTCAGAGAGTGAAGCCGGCTCAGTTGCACAGAATGATGTTATCGTTGTAAATGACTCAACAAAAAATTCATCGTATGTGCAGAATACGGATATGTATTATTCAAATACAGATTATTCATCATACACTCAAAGCAGTGGAGAATACTATCTTGATGTTGAAGGAAAGATAACATCTGCAATACAGAAAGTGCTTGCAGAGAAAAAGACAAAGATGTATATTCTTAAGGGACATGATGAACTGGAAGTTGGAACAACTATGTCAACTTCGTTTAGTAAGATGAATATAGATACTGATGAACTTACTCTTTATTCAGAGGATAAAGTTCCTTCGGACTGTGATATACTTCTTATAAACGGAGCAACAAAAGATATAAGCAAAGAAGAAAAAAATAAGATTCTTGCCTACATGAAGAAAGGTGGAAATGCTGTTATAAATCTTCAGTATGGAACAAAGGATACACCAAATTTAAGGGCATTGCTCAAATATTACGGGCTCAATGAGCAGATAGGTTCGGTATGCGAAACACAGGGAAATTATTATAACTATGTAAATTCAGTTATTCCGACACTAGATTCTTCAAATGAGATAGCTTCAGGTGTATCCGGGGTAGTTGTAATGCCGTCTCCGGTAGGAATTTCAAAACTTAAGGGTGCAAGAAAGTCACTTACAATATCAGAGTTTATGACTACATCAAAAGGTTCATATCTCAAACTAGATACTTCATCAGGAAAGGCAGCAAAGGAAAAAGGTGATATTGACGGACCATTTGCCATGGGTGTTTCAGTAACAGACAAGATTGATGATAATAAGAGTGCAAAACTTGTTGTTTATGCATCAGCATATGCATTCTCAGATGATGTAATCTCAACAAACCAGCTTGACAATGGTTCATTGTTTACTAATGCGGTCAAGTTATTATCAAATTCAGATGTTGAGGAAACTTCAATAAATGCAAAGAGTCTTTCTTACACATATGTTTCACTTACACAGGGAACGCAGTTTTTCTGGGCAACAGTAATAATCATTATCATACCTGTCGGACTTCTTATAACAGGCTTTGCAATATGGTTTAGCAGAAGAAGAAAGTAAAGGAGGAACAACATGGGCGGAAAAGTGTCAAAGAAAAACAGACAGCTATTGACAATAATTGGATTATGTGTTCTCCTAATAGCATTGATAATTGTATTTTTTGTGGCAACAAAGCATAAGGACAATAGTGAAAAAAAGGAAGAAGCAGAGAATAATATAGAGCTGTATTCAATAAAAGAATCAGATATTGCAGAGCTTCATTTCAAGAACAGCACGGCGGAGCTTACATTTGTGAAAAACAAAAACAAGTGGGTGTTAAAGGATGACACCAAATACAGCCTTGATCAGAGCAAGGTGGAGACTCTTGTAAGTGATGTAAAAAAGATGTCTGCTACAAGCGAGGTCACATCAGATTGCACCGATTTGTCACAGTACGGACTTAAAGAACCAGCTTTACAGGTCGATATTACAGATAAAGACGGCAATAAAAAGACATTGACGGCAGGAGACGAGTCAGTTGCAGGTGAAGGACGATACGCTTACATTGACAATGATACAAAGAAAGTGTACATGGTAGAGTCTGCTTTTACATCTGATTTTGAAACTACCAAAAAGGAATTAAAGGCTGAGGCAACTGCAGCACCGACGGAAACATCAGCAAAATAGTCATTTTTTATCGGTATATCTGACAATGAATGTCGGGTGTACCGGTGATTATAGTTTTTAGAATTAATAAGGCGGGAATGGAAAAGATGAAAAAGAACAATAAAGGAAAATTAAATAATAAAAAGCAGGTGCTTATCATAATAGCGGTGATAAGCATCATGATTTTTATATGTATAGTGTTACAGGCTTATATTGAGGGATATTTTGGCGGTAAAAAGAAGAGTGTAAAAACACAGACACAAAATACAATAAACCGTGAAAAAGATGGCAGCAAAGCTGATAGTAACGATAATAAAAGTTCAAAAACAAAGAACACAAAAAATGTTAAAAAAAATAATACTGCTAAAAATAAAAGAAAAAAACATAAGAAAAGGAGGGTGGAACACATAGCTGCACATCCTGAAAGCAGTAAATCTATAAGGGTGCTTATTACAAATAGTAATTTTTCTGATATGTTTCACAAAAAGATAAAGCTTACATCTTCAAGCAGTTTTTATGTAAAGGTAAATAATAAGACAAAGAGTTATGCGGCTGGAAAAAAGGCAGTATTTAATGCAAGTGACAAAAAATTAAAAGGGAAAAAGATAGTTGTAGGTTCTTACAATGGTGCAAAGATAAAAGTGCTTAATATAAAAAGGCAGAATATACACCCTGAGTATCGTGGAACTATGACAATAAAATATAAATCAAAAGGGCTTCTGCTTACAAATACACTTCCTATAGAGCAGTATCTTTATGCGGTACTTCCAAGTGAGATGTCAACCTCAAATTCTATGGAGGCACTTAAAACACAGGCGGTATGTGCGAGAAGTTATGCATACAATCAGATGAAATCCGGAAAATATGCTGAGTATGGTGCAGATGTTGATGATAGTGTTGCCTGTCAGGTATATAACAACATTCCTGAGGACAAAAGGTCGAGAAAAGCTGTTGACGGGACATTTGAGAGAGTTATGAAAAAATCAGGGAAAGTTGTAACTGCTTACTATTTTTCAACATCGTGGGGTTATACGGCTGACGGTCAGGATGTGTGGAATACACCGTCAAAAATATCATATCTTGACAGCCGGTTTCAGATTACGGCAAGATCCAGAAGAAAAACAGGAATAAAAGGATATAATCTGTCAAATGAGCAGATTTTCAGAAACTTTATAAATAATGAGAGTTGCACAACATATGACAGTAAAGAAGAATGGTACCGCTGGTCCGTAAAGATTAAGGAAAAAAGCTTAAGAAGCCGTATAGATTCAGCTTTGAGTTCATGTTATGTGTCAAATAATGCAAATGTCCTCACTAAGCTGAAAAATGGAAAATACAAATCAAGGTCAGGTTTTGTTACGGGAAAGATAAAGAGTATTGAGATAACAAAGCGTGAAAAAAGCGGGATGGCATCAGAGATTATAATAAGAGGAAACAAAAACACTTATAAAGTATGTAACCAGTATAACATAAGAAAAGTGCTTGCTCCCGTAAGTGAGACGATAAAGCGAAGATATGGTACAGACATGGCAGGTTATTTTATGCTTCCAAGTGCAGCATTTTACATAGATGCAGTATCAGGCGGATTTAAGATAACCGGAGGAGGTTTCGGACATGGAACAGGTATGAGTCAGAGTGGAGCCGGCAACATGGCAAAGCAGGGCTTTAACTACAGACAGATATTAAATCATTATTTTTCAGGAGTTAAAGTGACAGCGTTGAAAGGTTATTGATAGTAGTATTTGAAATATTGCATCAAAATTATAAGGCAGACTTTACGGTCTGCCTTATGTTTTTGATATGATTTTAATTATATTTTTGAATTGTTTGTCAGCTTTTTTTGCTTTTGCCGGTAATTTTTTTTCGAGCAGATGATTTAACATACCTCCAAGAAAAAGTATATACATACAGGCATACAGCCACAACATCAGCAGAGCCATAGTAGTCATTGGTCCATAAAATTTTGAGTAATTATTGATGTTGTTTACATAAAAAGAATAGATGTATGAAAAGATAAGCCAGCCGGCACTTGCCACAAGTGCTCCGGGAATCTGGTGCGTAAATGTTGCTTTGCGGTTTGGAAGTATTACATACAACAACCAGAAAAACAAAAATAAGACCAAAAAGCTTATGACAGCTCTTACATTTATAATAGAAGCAAGAGGCTTTTCAGTAAATGGAAAATGCTGTCTGATATAATAATACAGTTTATTTCCAAATACGATAACTGTAAGTATTACAACAATGAGAATCGCAAAGACTACCGTATAAAAAAAGGAGTAGATGCGTATTATTATATAATTTCTTGTCTCATCAAGGTTATAGACTGAATTAAGACCCTGGATAAGTGATAAGAATGCCTTTGAGCCTAGCCATATGGCAACAATGATCGTAGCTGACAGTACGGCACCTGTCTGTACATTATATATTTCATTTATTATACTGCTGAGATAATTTCTAAAGTACTCAGGGACGAGTGCAGATGCTGTTTTAAGGAGCATACTTTCGGTAAATGGAGTGTACCGGAAAAGCGACAGTAAAAACATGAAAAAAGGGAAAAAAGAAAGAATCATAAAGAAAGCCGCCTGCCCTGCAAATGCAGATAAAGCAGCTTTCTTAAAGTGATTCATAAGTCTGTTAATTTTTGCATATAAATAACTAAACTTTGAGAGTAAAGTTCTGTTATCCGAAATATCAATTATTTTTTTATTTTTCATAAAAGCTGTTCCTTTAAGTTATAATCGTGTTATATAATTTTATTCAACAGGCGTTATAAGACTGTAATCTCCTGACAAAAGGGTCTGTATAAGATCATTTTCAGTCTTTATATCGTACTCTGTGATTATACCTCCGAGAGCGAGGTCTTCTTTTTCGTGAAAATCACTTCCTGATGTCATGATAAGGTCATGTTCATATGCCCAGGCATAAGTTTTATCATTGTTGCTGTCGTGGCGTGGATTGCCGTTGAAAACTTCGGCACCGTCAAGAAGTGCAGGATTTACCGGTTCGCAGTAGGCTCTATTTGGATGAGCCTGAACGATAAGTATATTTTCATTGTGACATATTTCAGATAATTCTTCGAGGGAAAGATTGTATAAAAAAGGATGTGTATGGAAAAAGTCTTCGTTTACACCGTATAAAAGATAGTCATTGGGACTTTCCGTGAGTGTTACCTCACAGCCGAGCAATACATTTATATCATATGTTTCTGCACAGCCAAGAGCTGTTTTGTATCCTTTTAAAAAATGTGAAGTGACTTCGTCAGGAGTTTTTGCACCGTTTTTTTCAAATACCCATTTGCTGTAGTGGTCGGTTATAACAACGGTATCATATCTTGCTTCTTTATACATTTTTATTACATCCTGTGCACAAATATGTGCACAGGGACTTGTTTCACTTGTGTGTGTGTGCATCTCAACTTTCATATCCGTATCAGCCTCCGATAAGCAATAAATTAGTAGTAATTCATAGTATAGCATTATGCGGCGGGCAAAACAACTATTATCTATTTGAAAAAAATGCATAAAATAATAAAAAAATCATTTTTTTAGTCGATTTTATGCTAAAATATATAAAAAGATTTTTAGGAGGAATAAAAAATGCATAGTTTTCAGGAAGTTTCAGTTGATTACATGGATATGAATCCGTTTAAAAAAATAGGAAAGGACTGGATGCTTGTTACGGCAGGTGATGAAGAAAAAGCAAATTCGATGACTGCTTCATGGGGAGCAGTAGGAGAGATGTGGGGAAAGGATTCTGTCTTTGTGTTTATAAGACAGAGCAGATTCACAAAAGAGTTTATTGATAAAAAGGGTAAGTTTTCACTTAGTTTTCCGGGAGAAGAATACCGCAGGGATATGAAATATCTTGGTACAGTTTCAGGAAGAGACGAGGATAAGATGAAAGCCGCAAAAGTAAAAGTTGATTATTGTGATGGAGTACCTTATATTGACGAAGCAAATATGGTATTTATCTGTGAGGTAATGTCAAAGACTGATATAGAACCGAAAGATTTTCTTGACGAAACTATTGACGAAACATGGTATAAAGATAAGGACTACCATACTATGTATATAGCTAAGATTACAAAAATACTTGCAAGATAAGGCAGAAATACGACATAAAAATGGCAAAATAAGCCGAAATAAGGCAGGTATGTTAAATGTCTCATTTTTGGGGTAAAAGGTTTCGTTTTTGTTGTGTATTATCTTTTTAAAGATTAAAATACAATATGAATTGTGAACAAGATGTGAATGAATAATAATCACATTGTAAAATATTACACTAGATCATGATATGATAAGGGAGGAAATTTTATGTATTTCAGTAAATTTGCAAAAAAAGTATTGGCAGTAGCCGTCGCAGTAGCCGTTACTGCAAGCTCAGTTGTAGCAACACCAAGCACAAAGAAAGCCGATGCAGCAAGTTATAAAGCTTATCTTTGTCTGCAGACAGCGAAGTTTACATTCAGAAATCAGCATGACGATGCAAAGTTTTCAAACAAACTTCAGAACACGACAAACAAATTGTCAAAAAACAGTGTAAAGTTTAAAGACACCACAATGAAAAAAGGTAAAAAGACATACACTGTTCAGCTTACAGGACTTAATAAATGTATCGCAAAAGACAAGACATTCAATACACTCTATGTAGATACAAATATTAAAGGAAAAGACAAGAAAAAAGTTACTGTTACAAATGTAAATGTTTTCTTTGACGGAAAAAAAGTTAAGACTATCAAAAAAGGAGTTTTAACACCTGATCCTGGTCAGACAGACGGATTTGTACAGCTTCAGATTATCAATATGTGGAACAGCCGTGTTGCCAAATTTAAGTACACTATGCCAAAGAAAACCATAAAGGTGACATATACAGTAAAGATTAAATAATTACTGCCCGTACATGAACTTGACAATGGCATTTAAAATTGTAGTGTATATTGAGTAATATATTCTGCATAAAAATGAAAGCGCTAAAGTGGAGGAAAAGAATATGAGACTTTCAAAATTAACTAAAAAAGGAGTGTCAGTTGCATTAGCACTCTCAATGGTAGTAGCAGGAACAGCCGGAATGACTCAGAAAGCCAGTGCTGCAAAGAAATTTAAGACATATGTTATGTTTTCAGACGATAAGTGGAAAGTAACTGCAAATATGAATACAGCTAAGGGCGAGTATGACTCACCAAAGACTATTAAAGCTAAAAAAGGAACACAGAATGTTTCAATGACTCTTACAAAGAGTAAGCTTAAAACAGGAGCAAAAGAGAAAACATCTGCAGCAAGTGTATTTTGTGTAGATATTGAAAATGCGATGAAAACATATAAGCCAAGCCAGATTAAAATTTCAAAGGTAAAGATTTATGTTGACGGCAAAGCTATAAAAGTAAAGGCTAACAAGCTTAAACAGGGATATCTTGAGAAAGATCAGAAGAACAATAAATTCCGTCTTGAGATTTTTAATGTATATGGTAAAGGCGGCACAGGTGCTAAAAAGGCAAATTATCCTGTAGATCCTAATAAATTAAAATTTAAGAAGAGCCTTAAAGTAAGCTTCAAGCTCACATTTAAGAAATAATTAAGAGTGATTTTTAAGAAGATTTTATGAATTAAGATTATAGGTACTTAAGCTTTTGTAATGATAATATTACAAAGTGTATTTTGGAAATGGATTGTCAGTAGGATTATATATTCATATGGCAGTCCATTTTTCTTGCATAATAATGAGTATAGTATTAAAATAAGAAAGCTGCATCCATGAAAGATGTTTATTGCAAAATTTATTATGTATGAAAGTAGGAGAGATATATGTCAGAACAGGGAAAATTTTTAGAAGAATTAGAGGCAGTCAAAAGTATTGCAGCTTCGCAGGATAATAAGCTTACAAAAGATGAAGTGAAAAAATATTTAAGTGATTTAGAACTGTCTGATGATAAAATGGAACAGGTCTATTATTATCTTTCCCTTGCAGGAATAGAGGTTGAGGGATACAGATTTGTGCCAAAAGCAGTTGACTTGCAAAGTAATGAAAGTGATAAAAATGAAGATAAAGAGCTTTCGGATGAGAAAACCGAATCTGAAAAGCATAATGATAAAAAAGAAAATAATACTTCTCCAAAGGAGTTGTCAAAAAAAAGAGCAGAATATAACAATAAACTTTATATGGATGAAATAGGAAAACTTGACTATTAT